>OKRZ01000338.1_pt1 | contig 34982 bp, 36 predicted proteins | sample 1601141 | NCBI WGS metagenome assembly OKRZ01 (sample SAMEA3541524, study PRJEB24748) | human gut metagenome | biome: human gut; feature: human-associated habitat; material: faeces | place: China | collected 2012
AGAAATGACATTAAATGATGTTAAATAAAATATAGATATAACTTACAATTAGTAAGTTGTCGCTATGGTAAGTTGAAGGAGAAATCTTATGAAAAAGAAGATATGTATTGGTGTAGGAATACTTTTAATGATACTTATAGTTGCAGGAATTGTAACAAACTATATAGATAGTGGTAGAGTAGCAACAGGACACGAGCCAAAGTATTGTATCAAAATAGTTAATAATGATGGCAGTAAAGTGACATATTGGGGATTAGGCTATAAGGTTATTAGATATGTTGGAGTATCTCCAAATGAGCCTTATGAAAGTAATATAGGCGTAAAAATGGGAAATTGGTTTATGAAATATAAATTACCAATAGATAGTGAATTTAATAAAGAAAATAGCAGTAATATAAGTAACTTAAATGATTTTTACAATACTGAACTGACAAAAAATAGAGATATAAGAAATTTATCAAAGGAATATACATCTTTTGATGCTCAAAAAGATAACTGTTTTGTTATAAGTGCAATGGTTCATAATGATAATTTATATAGCGAATTTATGGAAAACTACAAAAATAAAAAAACAGCATTTATTAGAGTGGCTCAAAATACTGTTGAAGGAGATTTAATCTTAACAGATATTTTATATTACGAGAAATCAGATAAAGTATATATAGTTACTGATAATACAAGAGATAAGTTTTCAGCAGAAACTGATAGAATAATTGAATTGAAAGAATTTAATTATACATCAGAATATAAAAATAATAATCACTTATATTGGGTTTTATACAACGAAGATATAACTGAAGAAAATTTTAAAACGGATAATGTATTTGTGATAACAACTATTAACTAAATATATAAAGGAGATATAAAAGTTATGAATAAAGAAAAATTAAAAGTAAAAATATTTTTGATTTTAAGTCTTGTATTTGCAATTTTAACTTTGATTGGCGGATACTTGGTAATCACTCATAAATTAGATAATGCTGGATATTCAGTTATACCAATGTTATTTACACTAACATTCAGTATATTATATAGGAATAGCAAAAAAGACAAAGAGTAATACAAATTTCAAGTAACTTTTTAAGAAAAGTTTAATATAAATCTTTTTGAAATAATGCTATAATTGATATGCGAGAAAATTAAAAATAATTTGAATGGAGGTTTTTATGAAAAATAGAAATGTATTATTTGTGATATTAGGTATAATTGTATTAGTAGCATTAGCGATAGGAATTTTTTATCATTTTAGAGATAGAAGGACTTATACACTTAATTTACCTCAACTTGAAAAATTAGAAAGTATTTCATTAAATCAAAATGAAAAAGATATTATTATTAATGACACAGAAGAAATGAAAGATATACTATATGTTTTAAATGGGACAAAAAGAGTAACTAAAAACGAAAGTGTACAAGATGCACCTATAAATATTGATGATGAAATAAAAGTTGATTTTCAATTTATAGAAGCTGGAGTATATACAATATTTGTATATAAGAAAAACAATAGTTATTATATTGAACAACCATATAATGGTATATATCAAATAAGTGGAGATGAATACAATTCGATAGAGAAACTTGTTAGATAAATTACAATAAGTTGGGTAGATAACCAGTTGAAATTATTTACCTTTTATTATATAATCGTAACAAGAATTAGTAATTTGTCGTTTGAGTTGATTTCTAAATTAAAATAAAAACTAATGAAAATTTATAAATTTTATAGACAAATTTAAAAGAATATTGTAGAATAATTACCATAGGAAATGATGATAAGCAGATGTGGTTTTGCCACCAATTTTTACGAATCTTCGTAGGAAAGGTGGTGATGTTTATGGTTAAAGTGATACTATTTTTAATATTATCCTTAATGTTTTCTTTAACATTAAACGTTGCCTTGACAGCAGTTCTGTATAAGAACTGGGTTGATAAGCAACTACATAAATAAAAAAAGCTCACATCTGTAAATTTGACGATTTAGATGTGAGTTTTTATATCTATTTCGGCAAAACCACGTTTGTGGATTTGTCATTTCCTACTTTTATTATACTCTAAATATATTGATAAAGTCAAGAAAAAATTAAAATTTATTTTGTATACTATAAATACAACTTACAAGTTATAGAGATATAAAGAGAAGGGATGAGAGTATAAATGAATCCAATAGAAAATTTAAAAGATTTAATCATATACCAAAGTCAAAATAATGATAATGTTTCTGTAGAAGTTTTATATGATAATGAAGATTTTTGGTTAACTCAAAAATCAATGTCAAAATTATTTGAAGTAGAAGTGAACACAATAAATTATCACTTAAAAGAAATATTTAAATCAGGCGAATTGACAGAAGAATCAGTTATTCGAAAAATTCGAATAACTGCAAATGACGGAAAAAACTATAATACTAACTTCTACAGCCTAGATGCAATAATTGCTGTAGGGTATAGAGTAAACTCAAAACAAGCAACAGATTAGAGTAGATAAATCAAGAAATAAAGAAACTGGCGGAACAGGACTGGGACTGGCTATTGCAAAATCAATAGCTAATGTAAATAGAGCAGAAATAAAGCTAGAAATTGAACCGAATAAAGGATCAAATTTTATATTAATATTTAAAGAATACAAGAGGTAAGAAATGAAAGAAAAAATAAAAAGATTTATTGTTAAAAATTTAAAATGGATTATATTATTTATTTGTTTAATTGGATTTTTAGCTTTAGCAGAAGATGTATTTAATAAAGAGATTATGAATGGCGATATAATAGGTTATAAATTTATATCAACTTATTTAATATCAGATTTTGCAACACCAATAGCAAAATTTATTACAAACTTTGGTGGAGCTATATTTCTAATTGGTATAGCAGTAATATTATTTATTGTAATAAAGAATAAGAAAATAGGAATATCAATTATTACAAATTTAGGCATAATAACAATATTAAATCAATTATTGAAAAGAATACTTCAAAGACCGAGACCAGAAGAATTTAGGATAATAAATGAAAGTGGTTATAGTTTTCCATCAGGACATTCTATGATAAGTATGGCTTTTTATGGATATTTAATATATTTAATTTATAAATATGTTAAAAATAAATATTTAAAATGGTTTTTGATTACGATTTTAGGAATACTAATTGTTAACATTGGTATTAGCAGAATATATTTGGGAGTACATTATACAAGTGATGTATTGGCAGGTTTCTTAATTTCAATTTCGTATTTGATTGTTTATATAAGTATAGTTAATAAATTAGAAGTTTAAAGCAGATAGTTAATTGATATTAATGAATAGAGAGGGAACAAATGCCTTATGATAAGATGTAAATGGTGTAATTTAAAAAATGAAAAATATGTAGAATATCATGATAATGAGTGGTGTAAATCTAATTTCAATGATAAATATTTATTTGAAATGTTAATATTAGAATCTTTTCAAGCAGGGCTTTCTTGGGAATGTGTATTAAATAAAAGATAATCTTTTAGAAAAGCATTTGATAATTTTGATATAGATAAGATATGTAACTACAATGATATAAAAATACAAGAATTATTAAAAAACGAAAAAATTATAAGAAATAAGCTAAAAATAAATGCTACAATAAATAACAGCAAGATTTTTAAGAAAATACAAAATGAATATTCACATGACAAAGAATGTTTTATGTATAAAGAAAATGAGTTAGAAGAAAATGAAACAATGACTGAATTCGGAATTTCCGAATTTTCTAATAAAACAATTTTTTAAATAATGAATAAAATTTGAATTGATTGCTGTTGTAAAAACAACTAGTAATTTGTAAAGGAGAAAATGATGCGAGATTCTAATGAATTTATTAATGAATTTATAAGCAATTTAAGAGACATGAAAAAGTACCAAGGGATAGACATTACCAATCCATTTACATATAAGAATAGAGAACAAGTACATGAGGCATATAAATTAGAAAAAAATATTGTGTCAACACAAGAAGAATGTAATGAAATTTTATATATAGAAAAGAAAGACGAGCTAGATAGATAACTTACAATATAGTTTGGAGGAAATTAATTAATGAATAACGAATTAGTTCAATATATAGAAAATGAAATATTTCCATTATATAATAGAAATGAAGAAGGACATGGAATAAAACACATAAAAACAGTAATAAAAAAAAGAATTATCCAAACTTATCAGAAGAAAAACAAATTGAAAGAATCTATCAACATTTAACAGAAAAATATGGAGAAAACGGTTACGCAAAAATATATTTAGAAGATAAAGAATTTGAAGAAGCGTTAAATAAATTAAGACAAGAATTATCAAATAAAGAAGAATTTATTAAAAGAGTAAAAAAAGTAGTAAAATTAAAGGTACAATTGAATAGATTGTACCTTTTTATGATTAAGCTTACAAATTTACAATTTTTCTAATAAAAAAGTAAAAAAGTCATAATAATAAAAGAAAAAATTTTATAAAAACAAAATAATAATAAGGAAGGATAAAAAAATGAATAGAAAAACAAAAAATATTTTAATAATATTATTATTTTTAGCAGTAATAGGAATGGCAATAGGATATGCAGCAAATTCAGCAAATCCAACAGATGTAACATTTGAATTCCAACACAACATCATCAAGTAACAAAAGTTTTATAAATTGTTTACTACAATATAGAAAAAAATAAATTCATATGATATAATCCAAATAAACAAAAAGGAGGTAGTCGAGTTTACCTACTTGACAGAACATATGAAAAAAATAAAAAAACATGAAATAGCAATATTTTTAGCAATAATGATGGTAACATACATAATCTATACACCACTATTAACAGGACATTACGCAACAGACACATACAACATAATCAATATAGGATACAAACAATATGCAATAAAAAACTCATTTGTAGATGGAAGAATATTTGTCGGAATATTAGAAATTATAGCAAGTAAAATAAATATACCAATAAATATAACAGTAACAACATTCACATCAATAGCATTATTAATATCAAGCATTTCTGTAATGATTTTAAAAAGCATGATAATAAACCTAAAAAAAGAAAAAAATAAATTTTTTGAAACAATAACGATAATAATGTCATATATAACGATATTTAATTTTATGTATGTAGAAAACTTATATTATATAGAATCATTAGTAATGTCAGTAAGTATATTAATGTACATATTAGCAATAAGAGAAATAATTAACAAAGAAGAAAAATATCAATTAAAAGCAATTATATTTGCCATAATAGCAACATTTTCATATCAAGGAACAATAAGCCTATTTTTAATATATGGATTTGTATTTATAATCATAAAAAATAAAAAAGATATGAGAAACATCATAAAAGATTTAGCATTAGTAATATTTATAGCACTCATAGCTTTTATAATAAATGTATTACAAATAAAAATTATAACAAACATAACAGGAATAGAGCAAGAAAGACTAGGAGGAATATATGATATATTACTTTATTTAAAAACAGTAATAATATGCTTTAATCAAATGGTAATAAGAGATGTTCTAATTAATTCATGTGGGCTATTTCCTAGAACATTAATAATATACTTTATTATAGGAGTTTTAGGGATAAGTATAATTTATGAAATTATATATAATAAAGAAAAAATAATATTAAATTTAATAGAAATAATTATAGCAACACTTATAATTGCAACAGCAATGTGTTCAATAAATTTATTAGGATATGATACAGGAAGAATCCATAATGAAATAGGTGCATTGGTAGGATTAATGTATATATATTTATTTTGTAATAGTGATATATTTATAAAAAATAAAATAATTAAATCATCATTAACAGTTATTTTAATTATATATATGTTAGCAAATATAATAAACACAATAATATTACTTAATCAACATAAAGAAGTAAATAAATTAGAAAAAGAACTATGTATTGGTTTAGAAAATTATATAGAAGAATATGAAAGAGAGAACAATACAAAAGTAACTGAAGCAAAATATTTTAGAGAACCTGGAAAAGAAAGTGCTTTTTTTAATAATATATCAAATAAATCAGTGCTTACACACAATGGAGTTATGTGTAGATGGTCATCTATTGGGACAATAAACTTTTATACAAATAGAAAGTTTGAAGGTGAATTTTTAGAAAATAGTAAAGAAATCTATGAAAAATATACACAACAAAAAGAAGAAGGATATTGCAAAAATTTTGTTATAATAGAAAATGTATTATATTATACAATAGCTATTTAACACAAATATTACATAAGAATGGAGTTTTACAATGAAAAAAATAAAAAAGGAAGATATAATTATATTTTTAATAATGGTAGTAATAACTTGCATAATATTTGCACCACTAATTGCAGGACATTATGCAACAGACACATATAATATTTATGACAAAGGATATTACACATATGCAACAAAAAATTCATTAAATGATGGAAGAATATTTATGGGAATTTTAGGATTAATAGTGAGTGTATTAAAAATTCCAATAGAAGTATATAGTACTCTAACATTAGTAGGGGCAATAATTATATCAAACTTAGCAGTAATAGTATTAAAAAATATTATAGAAAAATACAAACCAGCCAAAAATACATTAGCTAAAATAATAATTTCAATAATAAGTTATATAACTATATTTAATTTTATGTACTTAGATAATATGTATTTTGTAGAAAATATAATAATGGCAATAAGTGTGTTATTATTCATAAAATCAGCAGATATATTAGTAGAAAAAAATAATAAATATTTATTAAAAAGTGGAGTTTTAACAATATTAGGAGTACTTGCGTATCAAGGTACAATAGGACTATTTTTTACATATGTAGTTTTATTTTCAATACTAAAAAATGACAAAAACATAAAACAAATAATTGTAGATATACTTCAAAGTGGTATAATTGGAATAATTTCAATATGTGTAGATTTAATAGCTGTTAAAATAATTGGACAAATAATAGGAACAAAGCAAACGAGATATGGAAAGCTATCAAATATTTTCACAAATATAATATTCATATTTTCACAATTAATAAATACATTGATAGATACATGTGATATATTTCCAAAAGGAGTATTTATAATTTACACAATATTATTAGGAATAATAATCTTAATTTATTCTATAAAAAATAAAAAGGAAAATGCTCTAATATATGAATTTTTGGCAATAGCCATAATAACAATTGCTAGTGCATATATAATAAACTTAACAACATTAACAAGTTTTAATACCGGAAGATTAAAAAATCCAATAGGAGCATTAATAGGAATCATTTTTATTTTTATATATGTAAAAACAGACATATTTGAAAGAAAAACAATTTTCTTAAATATTGCATTAATTACTCTTATAACATTTACACTAGTAAATACAGTAAACTATTTAAGCATAATATTACAACATAAAAAGGTAAACCAATTAGAAAAAGAAGAATCTAGCAAAATAGAAACATATATAGAAAATTATGAAAAAGAAACAAATATTAAAATTAACAAAATTGCTAAAATAAGAGTAAGAAATAGTTTTCAAAAAGGATATTTTGAAGAAATAAAAAATAAATCAGATTATTGTAAAAATGCCATAAGAACTGATTGGGGAATAATAGGGGCATTAGAAATATTAGAAAATAGAAAATTAGAAGAAATAAAACCAACTAACAAAGAAATAGAAAACTATTCGAAAAATTATGATAGTGAAATAGGATATAAATGTATAGGAGATACACTTTTTATAAATATATATAATTATTAATAATCAATTTTTATTTTTAGAAGGGAATAATAAAAATATGGAGAAAATAAAAGAGCAATATAAAAAATCAGTAAAATATTTTTTTAACAATAAAATATTCATAGTAGCAATCATATTAATAACAATACTAAGTTTTGGATTTACAATAACAAATTCGTCAGTAGGAATGGATGACACAGCTTTTGATAGATATTATCAAGATAAAGAAATGTTAGCAATAGGAAGATGGGGGTCATATTTAGTATATCAAATTTTAAATATAACTGAATTTATACCATTTTGGATAGATTTTCTCGCAAGTAGTATAATAATGTTGACAGCAGTGTTGTGGTGCATATTTTTAAAGAAAAATTTAGAAGATAAATTACCACTTGGAGCATATATTGTTTTTGCAACTATATTTATTTCATTTCCAATAATAAATGAAATTTTCATTTTTGAAAACTGTAATATTGCAGTTATGCTAGGTAGTTTTCTTGCATCATTAGGAATAATGGTGTTTTACGAAAATTATAATAATATTCATAAAAAAAGAGGATACATAATATCTGCACTAATATTAACATTAGCAATGTCAATGTATGAGGCATGTACACAGATAATGTTAGTATCTATATGTATAACTGCTATTCTAAAAATATATACAAGTAATGATAAGAAAATAAAAGATATTTTTAAATATTTATTTGCAGGATTAGGAATTTTAGCAGTTGGAGTAGTATTAGATGAAATTATAGTAAAATTAATTTATATTGCTGGTGTTAGAGCATCAGATGTAGCTGATAAAGAAATAAAATGGGGAAAATATGGAATAATAGAAAGTTTATTATTAATATCACTTAATATAATAAATTCAATGAAAAATATTAAATATTTTCCAGTTCTTATATTTGATATAATTTCAGGAGTTGGACTAGCTATTAGTATATTACAATCAGATAAAAAGAAAAATTGGATGATTTTAGTGATTTTTATTGCGATGTTTTTATCAAATTTTGCAATAAGTATATTGCAATTAGATTCAGTTTTATATAGAACATGCACATCTTGGGGATTATTTGTGGGTATAATAGTTATGTTTTCATATAAAATATTAAGTGAATATAAAATAACAAAAATATTAGCAAGTATAGCAATTTGCATTTTAGTATTACAACAATCAAAAACACTAAATCAGTTATTTTACAATGATTATATGAGATATCAAAAAGATTTGCATATTGCATATGAATTAATATATAATCTAGAAAAAGATTACGACACATCTAAGCCACTTGTAATAATGGGAACACCTTATCAAGGAATGGGAAAATACGGTGCCCAATCAAATAGTTTGTCTGTTCTTTGGTGGGGAAAGAAAGCATGGAATGATAATGGAAGAGAATTTATAAAATTCTTAAATTCATTAGGATATCACTTTGAAGTACCATCAGATGAAGAATATGAAAAAGGCAAAATAGAAGCGGAAAATATGAATAAATATCCACAAAGTGGTTCAATAAAAGAATTAGATGATTGTATCATTATTAATTTTTAAAAGTTCGGGATTGAGGAACAATGCTTTAATCCCGAAAAATTTAGGAGGAAAAAATTTTGAAAAAACTAGTATTAATTGACGGAAATAGTATAATGAATAGAGCATTTTATGGAATAATGGGAAGCAAAGCATTAACAACAAAAGACGGAAAATATACAAATGCAATATATGGATTTTTAGCAATATTATTCAAATTATTAGAAGACGAAAAACCAGACTATATAGGAGTATCATTTGATTTAAAAGCACCAACAGCAAGACATAAAATGTATGAAGGATATAAAGCAAATAGAAAAGGAATGCCAACAGAACTTGCAGAACAAATGCCAATAATAAAAGATGTTCTAAGAGCTATGAATATAGACATAATTGAAAAAGAAGGATATGAAGGTGATGATATAATAGGAACACTTTCAAGATACGGAGAACAAAAAGGACTAGAAGTAGTAATACTTTCAGGAGATAGAGACACATTTCAATTAGCAACAGATAATGTAAGAATAAATATTCCAAGAACAAAAGCAGGAAAAACAGAAACAGAAATATTTAATAGAGAAAAAGTAAAAGAGGTTCATGGAATAGAACCAAAACAATTAATAGAAGTAAAAGGCTTACAAGGAGATACATCTGACAATATACCAGGAGTACCAGGAATTGGTGAAAAAACAGCACTTTCATTAGTTCAAAAATATGGAACAATTGATAATTTATATAAAAAATTAGAATCTGGTGAAGCTGATATTAAAGGAAAACAAAAAGAAAAATTAGAAGAAAACAAAGATTTAGCATATCTTTCAAGAACATTAGGAGAAATTAATACACAAGTTCCAATTGAAGATACATTAGAAGAATTAAAACTTGAAGAGTGGGACAAGCCAAAAGTTTTAGAAATTTTTAAAGAATTAAATTTCAAAAGATATATAGATAGATTTAATTTACAAGATGAAAATGGAAATGCAAATTTAGATTCAGAAAATAATATTGAAAATAAATATAAAGTAGAAAATAAAACAATAGAAGAGATTAAATCAATTATTGAAAATCAAAGTAAAATGATATTTTATATAGAAACTGAAAAAGATGAAAATGAAGAAAAAATAATAAAAGAAAAAATAACAGTAATTTCAGTTTTCAATACATCTGAAAATGAAGCATATTATATAAATTTAAAAGAAAAAAATAGAATCCAAGATTTTAAAGAAATATTTGAAAATGATAAAATATTAAAAAGTGGAATAGATTTAGGAAGAGTTTATATATTATTAAAACAAGAAGGAATAGACTTTAAAGGAATAAATTATGATGCAAGTATTGCAGCATATATATTAAACCCAACAAATAATAAATTGAAAATAAATGACTTAGCAGAACAATATTTAGAAATAGATGTAAATGAAATATTAGGAAACAATCAAAATAAAAAAGCAGAACAAATAAATTTATTTGACACAATGCAAAATGCAGGAATATCAGACAAAAATGAGCAAAAAGAAGAAAAATCAGAAGAAGAAAAAATCAAAGAAGAACAAGAAAAAGCAATAAAAGCAGAAGAAAAAAAATGTACATTATATTCATATATAATCTACAAATTACAAGAAATAACAATGAAAAAGCTAGAAGAAATAAATGCAGTAGAATTATTTAAAAACATAGATATGCCAACAGTAACAGTATTAGCAAATATGCAATGGAATGGAATGTATGCAGATGAAGAAGAACTAGATAAATTTGGAAATCAACTAAAAGAACAACTAGAAATAAAAACAAAAATGATATATGAAATGGCAGGAGAAGAATTCAATATAAACTCAACAAAACAACTAGGAGAAATACTATTTGAAAAAATGAAATTACCAGTTGTAAAGAAAACAAAAAGCGGATACTCAACAGATGTAGATGTATTAGAAAAACTAAAATCAGAAGACCCAATAATATCAGAAATATTGGATTATAGACAATTAATGAAACTAAACTCAACATATGTAGAAGGGCTAAAACCATATATCAATCCAAAAACAAAAAGAATACACTCATTCTTCCATCAAACAATAACAGCAACAGGAAGAATAAGCTCAACAGAACCAAATTTGCAAAACATACCAACAAGATTTGAACTTGGAAAACAAGTTAGAAAAATATTCAAACCAGAGCCAGGAAAAGTATATATAGACGCAGACTATTCACAAATAGAACTAAGAGTTTTAGCACATATGTCAGAAGACACACATATGGTTCAAGCCTTTAAAGATGGAGAAGACATACACAAACAAGCAGCCTCAAAAGTATTTAAAACACCAATGGAAGAAGTAACAAAAGAACAAAGAAGCAATGCAAAAGCAGTAAACTTCGGAATAGTATATGGAATAAGTGACTTTGGACTAGGAGAACAATTAGGAATATCAAGAAAAATAGCAAAAAAATATATAGAAGAATATTTACAAGAATATGAAGGAATAAAAAACTTTATGGACAATATGAAAGAAAAGGCAAAAGAAACAGGTTATGTAGAAACATTATTTAATAGAAGAAGGTATATTCCAGAACTAAAATCAAATAATTATATGGTAAGACAATTCGGAGAAAGAGCAGCAATGAACACACCAATACAAGGAACAGCAGCAGATATTATGAAAATTGCGATGATAAATGTATATAGAAAATTGGTTGAAAATGGATTGGAGGCTAAAATAGTTTTACAGGTTCATGATGAGATGATGATAGAAGCCCCTCTAAATGAAGCAGAAAAGGTAAAAGAAATTGTAAAAAATGAGATGGAAAGTGCAATTCAATTAAAAATCCCATTAATTGCAGAAGTCTCAGAAGCAGAAAATTGGTATGAATGCAAATAACTGTTTTTAGGGACGGAGGAAAAAAACAGGAAGGAGTGATTTAAAAATGTTTATTTTAAACATAACTAAAAAACAAATAATAATTGTAGCAATAATATTAATCTTTTGTATATTAATAGCATTTTTAAACATTCCAATTAGAATACAAAAAATAATATACAAAAAAGATTATGAAGAGTATGTACAAAAATATTCTCAACAATATAATGTTGATGAAAATTTAGTTTATGCATTAATAAAAGCAGAAAGCAATTTTAATGCAAATGCACAATCTAGTAAAGGTGCAATAGGATTAATGCAACTGATGGAGACTACTGCACAAGATGTGTGTAAAAGAATGGACTTAAATATTTCAAATAATGAACTAAAAGAGAAACTATTAGAACCAGAAATTAATATAAATATAGGTACTAAATATTTGTCAATTTTAATACAACAATATGGAAATGTAGAGATTGCTATAACTGCTTATAATGCTGGTATTGGTACAGTTGATAATTGGATTGAAAAAGATATAATAAAGGCTGATGGTTCTAATGTTGAAAAAATTCCTTATAAAGAAACTAATAATTATGTAAGGAAGATATTAAGAGATTATAAAATTTATACTAATCTAAAATAGATAATATTTTTATATAAAAGAGGATAATATATATTTATGAGTAATTTCAAAATATATATTATCATTTTTAATTTTACAAATATTTTTTCAAGGTTTCAACACTATCCTCTTGCATAACAACGAAATCATTCAAAATATTCTTAACATCAGGTTCAATATTTTGATTTTGATTTAATAAACGACGACCCTCAATAATACCCATATTAGTACCTTGCATTAATAACTCAGACAATTTAGAAGTACTATCATCAGCCATAGTTTTCATTTGAATACCATACCAAGTCATCATTTTATTCATTGCATTAGTCTCATGAGGTTCTTTACTACTATAATTATCATATAAATTATTAACTCTATTAGAAATATCTTTATACTTATTATATTCAGTATCTAAAACTTCTTTAAAATCATCATCTACAACTTTTTCTGAAACATAAGAAATTGCATCCATTCCCATAGTTGCACCTTTATTAACTTCGTCTAAAATATTCAAATTTTGATTTTCCATGTGTTTCAAACCTCCTGAAAGTATTATATTGCAGTAAAATAAAATATATAAATAGGTGATAAAATTAATATTATAGTTTTGAATAACCTGTTTTTATATTTTATTTCGCTACAATATTTATTATAAACAGAAAATCGAAAAATATACAAAAATACTAGACAAAAGACGAAAAATGCAATAAAATATTAAGAAGAAAAAAACAGAAAAAATAAAAAATTATCTGTTTTTCAACATTTTTAAGGGAGAAAATACATGATTTTAGAACAATTAATTTTTACAATATTAGCATTTGGAATATTTGTCTATATGTTCTTTAAAATGATAAAAGAAAATGACACAAATTATATAGGAATACTAATAATAGAAACAATAGGAATATCATTAAACTTCGTAGAAGTACTCAAAAAAATAGAATTTGGACCATTTTTTACAATAATAAAATATATATTAGCAATATTAATACCAATAGCGATAATTATATTAGACAAAAAAGGAATACCATTAATACAAGTTTTAAATGTAATAAAAGCAAAAATATATTTAAAATTAGGAAACAACAAAAAAGCAAAAGAACAATTAATAAATTTGGTAACAAAATATCCTGAAAATTATATAGGACACAAGATGTTAGCAGAAATTTATGAAATAGAAGGTGGAATGAGAAAAGCAATAGATGAATATGTACAAGCAATTGATTCAAACAAACAAGATTATGATTCATATTTTAAAATTGCAGAATTATTAAATAATTTAGAGAAACCAGACGAAGCAACAGAAATGTTATTTAATTTATTAAATAAAAAACCAGATTATTACAAAGCAACGGAATTATTAGGAAACATTTTAATATCAAAAGAAATGTATAAAGAAGCTGTAAATATATATCAAAACGCCTTAAAATATGATCCATTAAGCTTTGAAATAAATTATAATTTGGGAATAGCATATACAATGTTAAATGATTTTCAAAATGCTAAAATTTGTTATGAAAAAGCGGCAGACATAAATTCACTTTCATATAATTCAAAATATTCATTAGCAGAAATTGCATTAATATATAAAGAATTAGACCAAGCGGAAAAATATTTTATGGAAGCACTAGAAGATGAAGAGCTTTCTGCCGACAGTTATTATGAACTTTCAAAAATAGCAATGATTAAAAATGATAAAGATAAAGCGATACAATTTGCAAATATTGCAATAGATATAGATGCATCAAAAGTAGTACCAAAAATAAAGAAAGACCCAATTTTTATACCAGTTATTGCTAGAATATCAATACCATTTAACATAAACTCAAATGAAGATATAAAACATAAATTAACAGAAAAAGAATTAATAGCAAAAGAACACTTAGAGGATATGTTTGAAATAACCAGAAATTTAAGCTATGCAGACATTAAATTGTTAAAAAATGAAGAAAGAAAAGTTCAAAAAGATATAGAAGAAAATCAAAATGAAAATCAAAGAGATTTTTAAGTTAACTCATAAAATTTGCAAAATGTAATATACTAATAAAAAATATATTAGAAAGAGTGATTTTATGAGTACAAACTTTACAGTTGTTGGTGGAGATTTAAGAATAATAAAATTAGCCAAAATGCTAGCAGAAGATGGAAATAAGGTATACACATATGGAGTAGAAAAAGCAGAAGAACTAAAAGAAAATGAAAATATAATAATGTGTAATAAACTACAAGATGCAGTTAAAAATTCAGAAATAATTATAGGCCCAATACCATTTTCAAGTAATGGAAAAGAAATAAATGCACCATTTGGTGAAAATACAATATCAATTAGAGAGCTTATGCATGTAATAAATGCCAAAATTTTGATTGCAGGGAGCATAACACCGGAAGTATATAATTTGGCAAATGATGAATATATAGAAATAATTGATATAATGAAGAGAGAAGAACTAGCAGTTTTGAATACAATATCAACAGCAGAAGGAACGATAGAAATAATAATTGCAAATACTAATAAAATAATTCATGGAAGTAAAATTTTAATATTAGGATTTGGAAGAATAGGAAAAGTACTTGCAAGAAAACTTGCAGGACTTTCAGCAAAAGTTACATGTGCAGCAAGAAAAGATGAAGATTTAGCATGGATTAGAGCATATGGACACATGGAAACAAATATAAATACAATAGGAGAAAATTTATCAGAATTTGATGTTATTATAAATACTGTTCCACATTTGATTTTAACAGAAGAAAAAATACAATATGTAAGAGATGATTGCTTACTAGTTGATTTAGCATCAAATCCAGGAGGTATAGATAAAAAGGCAACAAAAGACAAAAAGTTGAAATTACTTTGGGCACTTGCCTTACCAGGAAAGGTTGCACCTGTTACAACAGCAGAATTTATAAAAGATACAGTTTATAATATTTTGAAAGAAATATATAAAAAATAAAAAAACGAAAGAGAGGAAGAAAAAATGAATGAAATTTTACAAGCACTAGTTTTAGGAATAATTCAAGGACTAACAGAATTATTACCAATATCAAGCTCAGCACATCTAAACTTATTTCCATGGATATTTGGATGGAACGAAATAAGCCCATCATTTGATGTGGCACTACATATAGGAACATTATTTGCAATAGTTTTATTTTTCTTTAAAGACTGGGTAAATCTAATAAAAGGAGGGTATAACCAAGTTGTTAAAAAGAAAAAAACAACAGAAGGAAAAATATTTTGGTACATAGTAATATCAACAATCCCAACAGGAATTTTATGTTTGGTATTAGATAAGCTTTCAGGAAAAATAATAGAAAAATTGGCAACAGCATTTAGTGTTGAAGAAAAAATGATTGAAATGTTTATGATAGCAATATCACTAATTGTAATGGGTATAATACTATACATTGTTGATAAAAAAGCAAAATCAAAAGTTGAATATAAAGATATAACATTAAAGCAATCACTTTGGATAGCAATGTCACAAGCAATTGCAGCAGCTTTTCCAGGAGTTTCAAGGTCAGGAATTACAATGACAGTTGGAAGAGGTATGGGATTAAAAAGAGAATCAGTTGCTAAATATTCATTTTTATTATCAACACCAGTTGTTGCAGCAGCAGCACTAGTTAATTTGAAAGATTTCGTATTTAGTCCAGCATTTTTTGTTGGTGTGTTAGCTAGTTTTGTAGTAGGTGTAATAGTAATTAAATTCTTACTTAATTACTTACAAAAAGGTAGCTTTAAAGTATTTGCTATTTATAGAGTTATCTTAGGATTGTTTGTAATAGGATTATGTATTTCAAGATTATAAAATATAAGATTATATAATAAAAGGAGCATCGCATTACAAGTGCGGTGCTCTCTTTATGCCATTTTATCATCATCTAATGGATCAAATAGTAGACGAATGTCAACTCCAAGTGCAAGTGCAATTTTTGATAATGTATCTAATGAAAAAGTATTTCTACATGCACTTTTGGATTCTATCTTTCTAATAAATTCATAACTAAAAAATGTTTTATTAGCTAATTGTAATTGTGTTAATCCTTTTAATTTCCTTTGTTTTTTTATATTTTGACCAACTAAATAATAAATATCTTTTTCCATTTTTTCTCCAAATTAAATCATATTTTATAATATTATAATATCAATTAATAATATCAAAAAAGTAAAAATAAAATGTTGCAATATACCACCGGTTATGCTATAATTTTTTTGTACAAGAGAATAATACTATAAATAAGATTTTGGAGGTAGAAAATGAAAAAATACATAGGAAGAAAGCAAGGAATAACCCTTATAGCATTAGTTATAACGATAATTATATTATTAATATTGGCAGGGATAACAATATCTGCATTAACAAATCAAGGATTATTAAAAAATGCGAAAGAAGCCACAAATAGAACAGAAAATGCACAAAAAGAAGAGCAAGAATTGCTAAATCAATATGAAGATGAATTAAATAATTATTTGTCTAAAAATGATAAAAAAGAAGAAAAATTAATAGATAAAATAAATGATGGAACAATAAAAATAGGAGATTATATAAAATATACGCCTGACACAGCAAGTACAACAGAAATATTACAAGAGTTAAACACATATTCAGGTTCAAATGCAAATACAACATCAACATTAACACAAGAAAGTTTAAATTGGAGAGTGTTAGATGTAAAAGATGGACAAGTAAGATTAATAAGTGAAGTACCAACAACATCAAAAATTACATTATCAGGATATAATGGTTATAATAATGCAGTAAAATTATTAGATGATACATGTAATACGTTATATAGTAATTCAAAATTAGCAAGTAAAGTTCAAAACTTAAAAATAGAAGATATACAAGGGAAAATGAAAGAAACAAATTATTCTAATATTACACCTGAATATGGAACAGAATGGACACCAGCAAATAAGTACTATCCAAGTATATTAGCAAAAGAAAAAGAACAAAATGTAAATGGAATAGCAGGAACAGAGTTAGGATTAAGCGAGCAAAAAGAGTTAATAAATCAAACAACAAGTCAACAAGCAAATTCATGGAAAATAAAATTCACATATTGGTACAAAACAATGTCAACAGAAGACTTTAAAAATGATAAATATTATGAATTATTTATTAACAATGGAAGTAATTATTCAACATATTGGATGTCATCTCGTTGTGTTTTTGCAGATGACAATGTGTCTTATATCTATATTCGTAATATTGGTGCTGGATATATCAATGCTAATTATTTATATCAATCTTATAATTATGGAAATCCTGTAAACAATGCTTTTAGACCAGTTGTTACATTAAATACAAATGTATTAATAGACACCACAAATTCAAGAGATGGAAGCACAGCAGAACAAGCATATTTAATAAAATAATAATTATAGTAGCAAAACTCTCACTAGATTATTAAAAAGTGAGAGTTTTGTTTTTGTATTGTAAAAAATATATAACTTAACTAAATATAAAAAATTTGCAAAATGCAAGAAAATGTGGTATTATTAATATGATGGTAATAACCATGTAGAAACCGTTATAAAAGTATCACTTAAGGAGGAATAAACTATGAAACGGTATAAAAAATTTGTGCTTGAGGCAGAAAAGAGTATAAACTTTGAAGTCTCAGAGGGAACAAGTGGAGAGTTAATTATCAGAGCTCTAAACATTACTACATTCCATGTCTACTCTACAAACTATGTAAATCCTATAATTCCAGAAGGATATAAGCATGTCTGTGGAGAATGGAACAATGGATTTGTAATTGAAAGATGCTCTGATGGAAGCCAGTTTGTATGGATTCCTGTTGGAAGTCTTGACTCTAATGGAACACTTGATGGAGAACATTTTTCGGAGAAATTCGGCAGACGAAATTTCATGAACGATAAATTTTCGGATCATGAATTCAATGAAGCTTTAAATGGTGAACTGCTTGAACAACTTGAAAGTGTCAAAAAATATGGGGGATTTTATATTTCTCGTTATAACATTTCTAAGAGTTCAGCAGGAAAACCGCAGTCGGTAAAAGGAATTAGGCCGTGGGGAAAAATCAATTTTAATGATGCCAAGAAGATTGCATCTACTATCGAAGACAATGAAGCAGTTAAAAGTCATCTAACTTTTGGTGCAGAATATGATTCGGTATTAGAATGGTTTATCAAAACGGAAGTTAAAACTTTTGCTGAAATTGCAGAGGACTCTACTGAATGGGGCAATCATTGTAATACAGAGAATTCTCCAAAGAAAGTAGTTGAAACAGGAAGCAGAGAAAAATGGTGTGCTAATAACATCTACGACTTAGCAGGTAATGTGGATGAATGGACACAAGAACAGCACAACAGTTTAAACCGTGTTCTCCGCGGTGGTGATGTAACCTATGATGGGGACACTTGTCCTGTCGCCTATCGCATGATTGACAATCCTAGTGACCAAGGGGTCGACATTGGTTTTCGTTGCACGCTTTATATTAAGTAGCATTGACCACTATAAAACTATACTGATTTGTTTCCAAAAGCAGATGGAGGGAGAGAACTTTGAGATTTCAGAGTTCCTCCTTCTTTTTTATAAACCTTGTCAAGGTTAGTGTGTAAATTTTTTTATATTAATTTTACAGTAGTGATATAGTAAATAGAAAAACTATATCACTTTTTATAGTATGACGGGCATGTCATAAATCTATGGTGAAAGTCCCAAGAGGCGTATTTGTCGCGAACTCGATAGCATATTGTAGGAAAGGATATATGTTTATTTCACATTCGAAAATTTTACAAAATGCAATAACCAAAGAAGGATTAGAAAATCCAAATAAAAACTATTATCCAGTAACAAATGACGAGACAAATCTCAAAAAATGGTAGAAATTTTAAAAAAAATATGATAATATGATACATATCATAAAAATAGGAGAGACAAAAAATGTTAGAAAAAATAAACTCACCAGAAGACATAAAAAAGCTAAACATAGAAGAAAAAAAGCAACTAGCAGAAGAAATAAGAAAATATATAATAAAAGTAGTATCAGAAAATGGAGGACACCTAGCATCGAACTTAGGAGTAGTAGAATTAACAATAGCCCTACACAGTACATTTAATACACCAAAAGACAAAATAGTATGGGATGTAGGACACCAGTCATATACACACAAAATAATAACGGGAAGAAGGGAACAATTCAAAACACTCAGAAAATTAGATGGATTAGCAGGATTTCCAAAAACAAGTGAATCTGAATACGACAGCTTTAACACAGGACACAGCAGTACATCAATATCAGCAGCACTAGGAATGGCAAGAGCAAGAGATTTAAAAGGAGAAAACAACCAGGTAATAGCAGTGATAGGAGATGGAGCATTAACAGGAGGAATGGCACTAGAAGCTTTAAATGACACAGGATTTAGTAAAACACATATGACAGTAATATTAAATGACAATGAAATGAGCATATCAAAAAACATTGGTGGCCTAAATATGTTTTTAAGTAAATTAAGGACAAAAAAACTATACACAAAATCAAATTTATCAGGAAAGAAAATAATTAGCAAAATACCAGTTATAGGAAAACCAACAGTAAAAATAGTACAAAGACTAAAAAGAAGCATAAAACAACTAATAATACCAAAAATGTTCTTTGAAGATATAGGATTTACATATTTAGGACCAGTTGATGGGCATGACATTGAACAATTAGAAAATATTATGAGGCTTAGCAAACAAGTACAAGGACCTGTTTTAATACATGTACTAACTAAAAAAGGAAAAGGATACAAAATAGCAGAAGAAAATCCAGATAAATTTCATGCAACAGCCCCATTTGATATTGAAACAGGAAAAACAAAAAAAGAAAAGAAAGAAGATTATTCAAAAATATTTGGAGAAAAATTAGTAGAACTAGCAAAAGAAGATAAAAGAATAGTGGCAGTTACAGCATCAATGAAAGATGGAACAGGACTTACAAAATTTGCAAAAGAATATCCAACAAGATTTTTTGATATAGGAATAGCAGAGCAACACGCATTAACAATGGCAGCAGGAATGGCAAAAGAAGGAATGATACCATTTGTACCAATATATTCATCATTTTATCAAAGAGCATATGATCAAGTAATACATGACATAGCAATGCAGAATTTACCAGTAATAATGTGTGTAGACAGAGCAGGAATTATAGGAGCCGATGGAGAAACACATCAAGGAACACTGGACATGGCATTTTTTAGATTAGTACCAAATTTAACAATAATGGCACCAAAAGACTTCAAAGAACTAGAAAAAATGATGGAATTTGCTATAAAATTAAATAAGCCAGTAGTTATAAGATACCCAAGAGGTGGGGAAGATGAAAATGTCAAATTTGAAAAACATACAAATATAGAACTTGGAAAAGCAGAAATTCTAAAAGAAGGACAAGATGTAAGTATTATTGCAATAGGAAAAAAAGTTGCAGATGCAATGAAAATAGCTGAACAATTCGAAGAAGAAGGAATCAAAGCAGAGGTCATAAATGCAAGATTTTTAAAACCATTAGATGAAGAAACAATAAAAAAATCAATAGAAAAAACAAAAAATGTAATAACAATAGAAGATGGAACCAAAATTAATGGATTAGGCACAGCTATTGAAGAATTAATTGTGGAAAATCATTTACAAAATGTAAAATTCGAAAAACAAGCATGGCCGGATGAATTTTTAAAACAGTGTACAGAATGGAAATGGCCACAAAAGAACAAACAAAATTAGAGGTAGATAAAAATGGACAAACAAAAAATTTTAAGTGATTATAAAAAACAGGAAGACAAAATATTATTAGCACAAGTATTAGACAAAATTGAATTCTCAAAACAAAGAGAAAAACTAGAATATACAGATTTTTTAGATATGTATCAAGTTGCATTAGTAAAATCTTTCATGAAAAAAAATGAATTTGAAAATTATGTTTTATATGGAGGTTTTGAAAATGCTGAAAGAAATGTACTTATAATATATCCTGAAAAATACAATATGAAAATGGTAGAAAAAAATTATTCAAAAATAATCAAGGTTATAAGAATTTCACTTGAAGAGGAAGAAAAAGGAAAATATACACATAGAAATTATTTAGGTGGAATTGTTAAACTTGGAATGAAAAGAGAAAAAGTAGGAGATATAATTGTTTCAGATGATGGTGCAGACATTTTGGTAAAAGAAGAAACTGCTGAGACATTGAGACAAGAATTAGGAACATTAACAAGATTTGAAAATGCTAAAATTGAGATTGTAGAATTGCAAGAATTAAAAGAACAAGAAATTAAAGTAGAAGAACTAAATATAATTGTTCCATCATTAAGACTTGATAATTTTGTTTCAGATTTAGCAAGAACTTCTAGAAGCAAAGCTGTACAAATTATAGATAGTGAAAGAGTTTTTATTAATGGTCAAAATGAAACAAAAGCTTCTAAACAAGTTAAAGTAGGAGATGTTATTACTATCAGAGGCAAAGGAAGATTTGTTGTTAAGGAGTTTGGCGGAAATACTAGAAGCGGTAGAACTGTTGTAAAAATTGAAAAATATGTATAAAATTTTATCCTTTTCAGGATATATAATTTAAATAAAAATAGGAGAATTTAAAATGATAATAGGAATAGATATTGATGATACTTTAACTGATATAAGAGATAAAGTAGGAGAAGAAGCATTAAAATATGCTCAAAGTTTAAACAAAGATGTTAATGAAGAAAAAATAGTTTGGGATAAAAATAATAATGGAAGTAGTTTTAGGGAAAGATATAATTTAAATTATGATGAACTTTTATACTTTTTTAGAAATATCCAAGAAAATATAACAAAAACAGCAAAACCAAGAGAAGATGTTGTAGAAGTAATAAAAAAATTGAGAGAAGATGGTCATAAAATATATATTGTAACAGCAAGAGATAGTGAATTTCACAATGATCCATATGAATTAAGTGAAACATGGCTTAATAAGAACAATATAGAATATGATAAACTAATTGTTAATGCAAGAGATAAAGCAAAGGTATGTAAAAAACAAGGGGTTGATTTATTTATTGATGATAAATTATCAAATTGCATGGAAGTTTCAAATGAAAATATTATAACAATAAGAATAACAAACTATACAGACAAACATCAAGACATAATAAATAAGAAAAATTGGAAAGAAATTTATGAATATATAAAACAACTATAATATAATTATTATAGTTGTTTACTCATTATAATAGCATCACTTTCTCCATTATAATATTTCTTTCTAATACCTAAATTATCAAAAGAAAATTTATCATATAGATGAATAGCTGAAAGATTGTTTTCATTAACCTCCAAAGTAACACTCTTTAAATTTAAATTTTTAGAATATGAAATTAAATTATCTAAAAGAATAGAGCCAATTCCATTATGCCTAAAAGGCTTTCTAACAACGATATTCATAATATCAGCTTCATCTAAAATAACCTTTAAACAAGCAAAACCAATAATTTGATTTTCATCATTTTTTGCAACAACAACATATGAATTCTCACATTCTAATTCATCTTTTAAAACATCATAACTCCAAAAATTATCAAAATCAGAATCTAAAACATTTTTAATACTTTCTAAATCTTCAATAGACATTTTACTAATTTTATTTAATTTTTTTTCTAATTGAATTTGAGCCTGAGGCTTTTTTAAATATAATGGCAATATATCTTCACCAACTTTATTTTGATTAGCAAATTTTTTATAACCTGCAATACCTAAATTTTCAATATTTAAGTAAGAACAAGGAACTTTTTCAAAATTGTTTAAATCAGCATTATTAGTATAGAAATTACACAATTTTTCATTAGAAATTCCATCACCAACAAAAGAAATAGAATTGCTAGAATATTGAGTTCCTAATAAATTTAAAACATCATCAACAGGCATAGCACAAGGTTCTTGCAAGACATTGTAAAGACCATTTTTTAGCTCATATAAAGCAAAATAGCAATTATCATTTTTACAATCAATAGTACTACAAATAATTCCATCATTTTTGATATTATAAGCTAAAACTTCAAGGCTAGAAATGCCAACACAAGGAATATTCAAGCTATCTGAAAAAGCCTTACAAGAAGCAACACCGATTCTTATACCTGTAAAAGAACCAGGACCAATGTCAGAAACTAATAAATCAATGTTGTTTAAAGTTAAATCACATTCTTTTAATAATTGTTGAATTAGAGGCATCAATGTTTCAGAATGTGTTAAACCATTATCTAATTCTAATTTTTTTATCAAATTTGTATCTTCTAAAATTGCAACACTGCACAATTTACTAGAAGTATCAATAGCTAAAACTTTCAAAATTATTCTCCTTTCAAACTTTCAATAATATTATCATATTTTTTACCAATAGATTGAATATTCAAAACTCTTTCATTTTCATATGATTCATCCCTAGAAAAATTAATTTTGATATATTCATTTGGAAGAGCATCTTGAATTAACTCACCCCATTCAACTAAACAAATGCCATTTTCAAAATATTCGTCTCCTCCAATAGCATAAAATTCAGAAGAATTTTCTAATCTATAAACATCAAAATGATAAATATTTATATTATCTTTTTTATATTCATTAACAATAGTAAATGTAGGACTTGAAATCTCATCTTCTAATCCAAAATATGTTAAAAAACCCTCTGTAAATTTTGTTTTTCCAGAACCTAAGTCCCCACAAAGTACTATCAAATCGCCTTTTTTAAGCATTGAAGCCATTTTGAATGCTATTTTTTTTGTATCATTCTCAGACTTTGAATTATATATATAACTTTGCATCTCAATCTCCTTTTTCTGTTAGTTGTTTTTTAATAAAATTATATAAATTATAAATTGTAATTATTATAATATAAAAAAATAAAAAATTCAATGAAATGTATTGATAAAATTTATAAATTGTAATATAATCGTAACGAAAATGTAACAAAAGTGAAACAAATAAAAAAAGAAGGGAAGAAGTTACATGTTAAAATTCGGATTTGGACAAGATGTAGGAATAGATTTAGGAACAGCAACAGTCATAGTATATATAAAAGGAAAAGGAATAGTATTAAGAGAACCATCAGTAGTAGCAGTAGATAGAAACACAGGAGACGTACTAGCAGTAGGTGGAGAAGCAAGAAGAATGATAGGAAGAACACCAGGAAACATTACAGCAACAAGACCATTAAGAGATGGTGTAATATCAGACTACACAGTAACAGAAAAAATGTTAAAACACTTTATTGGAAAAGTATGTGGAAAATCAATATTTGCACCAAGAATAATGATATGTATACCATCACAAGTAACAGAAGTTGAGAAAAAAGCAGTAATAGACGCAGCAATACAAGCAGGAGCAAGAAAAGTATATCTAATAGAAGAACCAATAGCAGCAGCAATAGGAGCAGGAATAGACATATCAAAACCATGTGGAAATATGGTAGTAGATATTGGTGGAGGAACAACAGATATAGCAGTAATATCTTTGGGAGGCTCAGTAGTAAGCACATCATTAAAAGTTGCAGGAGACAAGTTTGATGAATATATAATAAAATATATTAAGAAAAAACATAATATAGCAATAGGAGAAAGAACCGCAGAAGACTTAAAAATCAATGTAGGATGTGTATATCCAAAAATACAAGATGCAGAAATGGATATTAGAGGAAGAGATTTAACAACAGGATTACCAAAAACAGCAACAATCCATTCAAGTGAAATGCTAGAAGCATTAATAGAACCAGCGATGATGATAGTAGATGCAGTTCACAGTGTATTAGAAAAAACACCACCAGAACTAGCAGCAGACATCAGTGACAAAGGAATATATATGACAGGCGGAGGGTGTTTAATAGACGGATTAGATAAATTGCTACAAGAAAAAACAGGAATAAATGTAATGATAGCACAAGATTCAATATCATGTGTAGCGTTAGGAACTGGAAAAGCATTAGACAACTTAGATTCATTAGATGGAAAATCAAAATAAAAAATGTGAATCAACAGGAACGTTCTTTAATTGGTTGAAAATTTAAAAACCAACAGGAACGTTTTTTATGGATTAAAAAATGAAAGGAAATAAGAATGAATAAAGTAGTAAAATTCATAACATTGGGATGCAAAGTAAATCAATATGAAACAAATGCAATGGCACAAAAATTTTTAGAAAAAGGATATCAAATAATAGAAGAAGAAACACCAGAAAATGAAGAAATTAAACCAGACATCTGCATAATAAATACATGTACAGTAACAAATATGTCAGATAGAAAATCAAGACAAATGTTAAGAAGGATGAAAGAAAAAAATCCAAATACAATTGTAGTAGCTGTTGGATGTTATGCACAAGTTGCAAAAGAAGAACTAGCAAAAATTTCAGAAATAGACCTAGTTTTAGGAAATAATGAAAAAGTTGAAATTGTAAGACATGTAGAAGAATATATAAACAATCATATAGATAATGTGGAATTGGAAGATGTCATGTATTCAAAAGAATTTTCTGACTTTGGAAATGTAACATATACAGAAAAAACAAGAGCAGTTATCAAAATTCAAGATGGATGTGATAGATTTTGTTCATATTGTATAATTCCATATGCACGTGGAAGGGTAAGAAGCAGAAAGCCTGAAAGCATAGTATCCGAAATTACACAAATTGCATCAAATGGAATAAAAGAAGTTGTAATAACAGGAATTCATATAGCATCATATGGAAAAGATTTTTCAATGAGCAAAGATCCAGAATTACAAAATTATAAATTAATAGATCTATTAGAAGAAATAAATTCTATAAATGGAATTCAAAGAATAAGATTAGGATCAATAGAGCCACTTCTTATAACAGAAGAATTTGTTGAAAGACTTAAAAAACTAGAAAAAATATGTCACCATTTTCATTTGTCATTACAAAGTGGATGTGATGAAACACTTAAAAGAATGAACAGAAGATATACAACAGAACAATTTAAAGAAATTGTTAGATTGTTAAGAAATGCATATGATGATGTTAATTTAACAACAGATGTAATTGTTGGATTTCCAGGTGAAACAGATGAAGAATTCAACAAAACATATAAGTTTTTAGAAGAAATCAAATTTTATAAAATGCATATATTCAAATATTCACCAAGAAAAGGAACAAAAGCAGCAGTTATGCCAAATCAAATTAGTGGAGATATAAAAGAAGAAAGAAGCAGAAAATTAATAGAATTGTCAGATAAAAATGAAATAGAATACAATGAGTATTATATCGGAAAAAATGTTGAAGTATTGTTTGAAGAAGAAAAAGACGGAATTTTTAAAGGACATACACAAAATTACATAATGGTATATTGCGAATTAAACAAAAATTTAGAAAATCAAGTTATAAGTGTTCAATGTGAAAAAGCAGAACAAGAACATATTTTAGGAAATTTCATAGTACAGCAATAACAATTGTTACAAAATAAAAATGAAAAATGTAACAAAATTGTAATATTTATGTAATGAAAACTTAATACAAAAAAACAACAAAAAACTTGATATTTAAATCTATTTATAGTATAAATTTAATAGAGAGAATAAAATACAAAGGAGGAACAGCAGATGGCAGATATAAATCAAGAATCAGGTGTATTCGGTGGAATTTCATTTGAAAATGAAATAAACGAAAATAATGTTGTAGAAAATGCAGGAACAATAAGAAACGAAGCATTACCAGCAAAAACAGGATTTTGGCAAAAATTCAAAGCATTCTGGCTACAAGACATTGATTGGAATAAAGAAATTAAAGTAGAATTAACACCAGCTCAACAAAAAGTTGAAGATGACATAAATGAATTTTTACACCAAGAAATTACTTGGGAAAAAGTACATAACTTTTTATTCCAAGAAGTTACTTTTGGAAAGAAAAACTAAAACAAATGTAAATTTTTAGTGAAAAAATAAAAAAAGTATAGCATATCCAAAATATATATGTTATACTTTTTTTGTTGTATAAGAGATAGAAAAATTGAAGGAGAAATTAACTAAGCGAAGTGGAGTGAAAGAAAAAAGATGGCAAAGAGTAAAACAGTATTCGTATGTAATGAATGTGGATATGAATCAGGAAAATGGCTAGGAAAATGTCCAGCATGTGGAAACTGGAATACATTTTTTGAGCAAAAAATAGTAGAAAATAAAAACAGCACATTAAAAGCAGAAAAAAACACAAATAATACACCACAAAAACTAGACTCATATGAAGCAAAAGAAACAATAAGAACATCAACAGGATTTGATGAATTAGATAGAGTATTAGGAGGAGGACTTGTCAAGGGCTCACTAATCTTATTAGGAGGAGAACCAGGAATAGGAAAATCAACACTAATTTTACAATTATGTGATAAAGTAAAAGGAGAAGGACAAGTATTATATGTTTCAGGAGAAGAATCAGCAGAACAAATAAAATTAAGAGCAGACAGATTACGGAATTCACAACGAAAACATTTTATTTTTAGGTGAAACAGATATTGATGTTGTAAATCAGAATATCATAAATTTAAATCCTAAATTAGTAATAATAGACTCAATACAAACAATGTATTCAGAAGAAATTTCGGCAGCAGCAGGAAGTGTAAGTCAAGTAAGAGAAATAACATCACAAATAATGAGAGTATGTAAATCAAGAAATATAACAACAATAATAATAGGACATGTAACAAAAGACGGAAATATTGCAGGACCAAGAGTCTTAGAACACATGGTAGATACAGTTTTATATTTGGAAGGTGAAAGATATTTTTCATACAGAATACTAAGAGGAGTAAAAAACAGATTTGGTTCTACAAATGAAATTGGTATGTTTGAAATGAGAGGAGAAGGAATGTGTGAAATAACAAATCCATCAGATGTATTAATTTCAGAAAGAGAAGATAATCCACCAGGATCATGTATTGTTTCTTGTATGGAGGGAACTAGGTCAATGTTAGTAGAGTTACAAGCTTTGACATCACAAAGTATATTTGGGTATCCAAAAAGAACTGCAAATGGTATAGATTACAATAGATTAGCATTATTGATAGCAGTTCTGGAAAAAAGAGCGGGTTTAAACTTAGGAAATCAAGATGTTTATTTAAATGTTGTTGGAGGATTGAAAATAAATGAGCCATCAATTGATTTAGGAATTTTGATGGTAACAGCATCTAGTTTTAAGAATAAGCCGATTGAAAAAGGTGTTGCTATAATGGGAGAAGTTGGGCTTACAGGTGAAGTTAGAAGAATCAATATGATTGAAAAAAGATTAAAAGAAGCGGAAAAATTAGGATTTAAGAAATGTATAATTCCAGAAAGTAACAAAAAAAGCTTGAAAGAAAATTTTAAATTAGATATAATAGGGGTCAAAGATGTAAATGAAGCAATGAAAATGTGCTTTTAAAGATTCGACCAATGGCAATATTCATAAATTGGTCAAAAAAGAAGGGAGAGAAAAATGACAGCAGACTTACTTAAATTGATAGCACCAGGAACACCAATAAGAGATGGACTGGAAAACATATTAAGAGCAAAAACAGGAGCACTACTTCTAATAACAGACAACAATGATGTAATAAAAGAAGTGGTAGATGGTGGATTTTATATAAATGAAGAATATACTTCTTCTAAATTATATGAATTAGCCAAAATGGATGGAGCAATTGTTTTAAGCGGAGATTTAAAAAGAATACTGTTTGCAAATGCACAACTTATACCTTCAAGAGAAATAGAAACAAGAGAGACTGGAACAAGACATAGAACTGCTGAAAGAACAGCAAAACAAACAGGAGAATTAGTAATAAGCATATCACAAAGAAGAAACATAATTACAATATTCAAAGGTGATTTTAGATATATATTAGAAGATACAAATGCTGTATTAAATAAAGCAAATCAAGGAATTCAAACATTAGAAAGATATAAAAAAGTATTTGATAACAGACTTTCAATATTAAATGAATACGAATTCAATGATATAGTAACACTAAAAAATGTAATTGACGTAATACAAAGAGCTGAAATGGTACGAAGAATATCTGATGAAATAAAAAATCAAATTTATGAACTTGGTGTTGATGGAAGACTTGTAAGTATGCAATTACAGGAATTAATGGGTGGATTAGAAAAAGAAGAAGAACTGATTATAAAAGATTATATAGTTTTATCAAAATCTTCAAAGAAAAAGAAGACACCAGAAAGAGTGATAGAAGAATTATCAAAAATGCAATATGAAGAAATGACAAGAGAGAATACGATTGCCAAACTACTTGGATATGAGACATTTGACAATTATGATGAGGTTGGTGTATATACAAGAGGGTACAGAATTCTTAATAAAATACCAAGAATGCCATCAAACATTGTTGAAAATTTGATATCATCATTTAAATCATTCCAACATGTACTTGCAGCAGATATAGAAAGTCTAGATGAGGTTGATGGAATTGGTGAAGTTAGAGCTAGAACAATTAGACAAGCTTTAAGAAGAATGCAAGAACAATTTATGTTTGAATAATAAAAAAATATAATATAAAAGGAGAGAAAATAATGAAAAACTTAGGAAAAATAATTTGGATAATAGCAATGATTGCTATTATAATATTAATAGGAGTTGTAGGATTTGGATATTACAAAAAAGCAACATTTAAAAGCAAAAATCCAGTAGCAACAATGGAAGTTGAAAACTTTGGAACAATAAAAATGGAATTATATCCAGACCAAGCACCAGAAGCAGTGTCTAATTTTATAGCATTAGCAAATAATGGATTTTATGATGGAACACAATTCCACAGAATAGAAAAAGACTTTATGATTCAAACAGGGTCAAAAGATGGAGATGGAACAACAGGTGCAAAAATAAGTGATTTAAAAGAAGGTGGAGAAGAAACTGATTATACAATAAAAGGTGAATTCTTAGCAAATGGAGTAACAAACACAATTAAATTTGAAGAAGGAACTGTTGCAATGGCAAGAGCTAATTATACACAATATTCATCAAGCTTAAAATCAGAATCTTATAATTCAGCATGTTCACAATTTTTTATAATGACTAAGGAAAATACAGATTTAAATGGATATTATGCAGCATTTGGTAAAGTAACAGAAGGATTAGACGTTGTACATAAAATAGAAGAAGTTGAAGTTAAAGTTGCAGAAGGACAAGAAAATACTGAAAACGCAGAAGTTAGTACACCAGTTAATCCACCAAAAGTAACATCAATAAGAGTTGAAACATATGGAATCAATTATGGATTACCAGAAACATTAACACCATTTGATTATATGTCTTGGCTATATAAACAAAATGGAATAAATCAAAAAAAATAAGAAAAACACTTGCCAAATTAAATGGCAAGTGCTAAAATAATAATAGATTAAAAAAAAACCGCATTTGCCGGAAAGTTTTTTTAATCTTTTTTTATTTTTATAAAAGAGAAATGAGACAAAAGCAATATTTTTTTTATTTTTAGAAGGAGGAAAGAATGAACACAAAATACATATTTGTAACAGGTGGAGTAGTATCAGGGCTAGGAAAAGGAATAACAGCAGCATCACTAGGAAGATTATTAAAAAATAGAGGATATAAGGTAACAATACAAAAATTTGACCCATATATAAATGTGGACCCAGGAACAATGAATCCATATGAACATGGAGAGGTTTTTGTAACAGATGATGGAGCAGAAACAGATTTAGACTTAGGACATTATGAAAGATTTATAAATGAGAATTTGACAAAAAATTCAAGTATCACAATGGGAAAAATATATTCAGAAGTAATTGAAAAAGAAAGAAGAGGAGATTACCTAGGAAAAACAGTACAAGTAATTCCACACATTACAAATCAAATAAAAGAAAAAATTTATGGATTTGAAAATACAGATACAGACATAGTAATTTCAGAAGTTGGTGGAACAGTAGGAGATATTGAAGGTCTATCAATAATTGAAGCAATTAGACAAGTTGGATTAGAAAAAAATCCGGAGGATGTATGTTTTATACATGTAACATTATTGCCATACATATTTGGCTCAAATGAGATAAAATCAAAACCAACACAACACTCAGTAAAAGAACTTCAAAGCTATGGAATAATACCAGATATTTTAGTGTGTAGAACAGAACAAGACATACCAGAAAATATTAGAGAAAAATTAGCACTATTTTGCAATGTTAGAAAAACAAGTGTTATTCAAAATAAAACAGCAGATTGTTTATATGCAGTTCCACTAATGCTTGAAGAAGAAGGACTAGCAAGAGAAGTTTGCAATCATTTGAAATTAGATAGATATATTCCTGATAATAGAAAATGGGAAGAAATGATAGAAAAAATAAGAAAAATAGATAAAAACAACAAAGTTAAAATAGCAATAGTTGGAAAATATATCAAACTAGAAGATTCATATATATCAGTAATCGAAAGTGTTAAACATGCAGGATTCGCAAATGACGTAGAAACAGAAATTAAATTGATAGATGCTGAAAAAATAACAAAAGATACAGCTGATGAAATGTTGAAGGATTTTCAAGGAATTATTGTTCCAGGTGGATTTGGAAATAGAGGAATAGAAGGTAAAATAGAAACAATTAAATATGCAAGAGAAAATAAGATTCCATTTTTGGGAATTTGCTTAGGAATGCAAATGGCTGTTGTTGAATATGCAAGAGATGTTCTAGGTTTAAAAGATGCAAATTCACAAGAATTTGATGAAAATTCAAAAGATCAAGTAATTCATATTATGGAAAATCAAAAATCAGTAAACAAAAAAGGTGGAACTATGAGGCTTGGAAGTTATCCTTGTGTTATTAAAGAAGGAACTTTGGCTGAAAAAATTTATGGTACAAGAGAAATTGCTGAAAGACATAGACATCGTTTTGAGTATAATAATGATTATAAAGAAAGACTTGAAAATGCAGGTTTGATTTGCTCAGGTACTTCTCCTGATGGTGAATTGGTTGAAATTGTTGAGCTTTCTCAAAATGAACATCCATTTTTTATTGCAGGTCAATTCCATCCAGAGTTGAAGTCTAGACCTAATAAACCAGCTCCTTTGTTTGTTGAATTAGTAAGAGTTGCAAAAAATAGATAATATTTGATATAAAAAATTTACATAATTTGCAAATCTGATAGAAATATGATATAATTAAAACGTAATAAAAATTTTATATTTATGGAGGAAATACAGATGAAAAAAAATCCAAACGACAATTACTGCATTACTGAAAATGAAATAATACTAGAGGATGATGATACGGGAAACCAGCTAATATTTTTCATAGACAAAGAAAATGGATTAGTAATACGGTCATTTATGGAAGATGAGATAAACTTCATAATCAACCAATATGACAATATAACAGCAAGTGAAAAAAGGCGTAAGAAAAGGGAATTAAATGAGGAACTTCCAAAAGAGAAATCTCAGTATAATTACTTTGTTGTTGAAAAAATTGAAGGAGAAAATTTAAAAAGAAAAAAACTGAATACACTCTATGGACTTCCGAGGACAGCGATAGGACTAGGAGAAAGGTATTGGAGTGGTAATGGATTAACAAACTTTGGTGAAAGAATTGAATTGCATATATATGACAAATATCAACAATATACAATTCCTTCACAAATATCTTTAATAAAACTGACACAAAAGTTAGGATTAAAAGGTCGAGCATATATAGAAAAATGACCTCCATCAAAGAGCCTAGAGTATTCTAGGCTCTTTTTCTTGATTTAAAAGTAAACTATTAAAAAATATAAAATAAAAAGTTGATTTTATAAAAATGTTCTATAAAAATCAGAATAAACATATAATATAACGTCAAATGTGAATTCTATGTGAATTTTAGCAAACTCTATTGACAATTGCTAAAAAAAGGTATAAATTATTAGCAGTTAAATAAAAAGAGTGCTAACAACAAAATAAAACATTCTTAAATGGAAAAATTAAAGGAGGTAATATCATGATTAAACCATTAGGAAGTAGAGTATTAATAAAAATGAAAGAAGGCGAAGAAACAACAAAAAGTGGAATAATCTTAGCAAGCAGTGCCCAAGAAAAACCACAAATCGCAGAAGTAATAGAAGTAGGACCAGGAGAAAAAATAGACGGAAAAAATGAAGAAATGTATGTAAAAAAAGGAGACAATATAATAGTAAGCAAATATTCTGGAACAGAAGTAAAATATGAAGGAACAGAATATTTAATAGTAAAGCAAGACGATATTTTAGCAATAGTAGAATAAAAAGGTAAGGAGTGAATAAAAATGGCAAAACAAATTAAATTTGGAGAAGATGCAAGAAAATCTTTATTAGAAGGAGTTAATAAATTAGCTGATACAGTTAAAGTTACATTAGGACCAAAAGGAAGAAATGTAGTATTAGACAAAAGTTTTGGAGCACCACTAATTACAAATGATGGTGTTACAATAGCAAAAGACATTGAATTAGAAGATAAATTTGAGAACATGGGAGCAAGACTTGTAAAAGAAGTTTCAGAAAAAACAAATGATGTTGCAGGTGATGGTACTACAACAGCAACAGTTTTAGCTCAAAGTATGATTAAAGAAGGAGTTAAAAATGTAGCAGCAGGAGCTGACCCAATGGCAATGAAAAGAGGAATTGACAAAGCAGTTAATTCAGCAGTTGAAGAATTGAAAAAAATAAGTGTTCCAGTAAATGGAAAAGAGGATATAGCAAGAGTTGCAAGTATATCTGCAAACAATGATGAAGTTGGAGAATTAATTGCAGAAGCTATGGAAAAAGTTTCAAAAGATGGAGTCATCACAATCGAAGAATCAAAAACATCAAATACAGAATTAAATGTAGTTGAAGGTATGCAATTTGATAAAGGCTATGTATCTCCATATATGGTAACAGATACAGAAAAAATGGAAGCAGTTGTTGATAATCCATATATTTTAATTACAGATAAGAAAATAAGTAATATTCAAGAAATATTACCATTACTAGAAAACTTGATGCAACAATCAGGAAAATTAGTAATAATCTGTGACGACATAGAAGGAGAGGCACTTTCAACATTAGTTCTTAATAAATTAAGAGGTGTATTAAATGTTGTAGCGGTTAAAGCACCTGGATTTGGTGATAAGAGAAAAGCAATGCTTCAAGATATTGCAATTTTAACAGGTGGAGAAGTTATAACATCAGATTTGGGACTTGAATTAAAAGATACACAAATTGAACAATTAGGTAGAGCAAGACAAGTAAAAGTTCAAAAAGAAAATA
>OKRZ01000340.1_pt1 | contig 34800 bp, 37 predicted proteins | sample 1601141 | NCBI WGS metagenome assembly OKRZ01 (sample SAMEA3541524, study PRJEB24748) | human gut metagenome | biome: human gut; feature: human-associated habitat; material: faeces | place: China | collected 2012
CTTTTAAAATATCAACATTTTTTTCCTCTCCAAATAATTTTTTGAAGACAAAGTCGTTCGTTGGTTTTAAATTACTCATTTATCGCCTCCATTTTAACATATTTGTTTTTGTTATTCAATTATTTTGAATTTTTTTGTGTATGAATTTACACTTAGAATTTTAAACTTTTCGAATAAAAATTTTTTTGAATCTTGCCAAATTTCTATGCTTATTATTTATATCATCATTTTTACGTTTAATCAATACTTTGCCACTAGTTTTATAAATTCATCATCTGTAATTTAAAGTAAAATTACAGCAATTCTATTATAAACTTTATAAAACTTTGGGACGGTGTAAAAAAAATTTAGTTTAATTTTTTACACCGCCCCGTAATTTATGTATTACCATAAATCTTCTAATTTATATTCTTTTTCTAATTTTTCATTTAGGTAAATTTTGGTAATTAAGTCTAGCTCTTTTATTGATTCTTCTGGTATATCAAATGAAAAAATTTTTTTTGCTTCGACTGATGAAATATATCTAATTGTATCATATGTTGTTATATTCATTGTTATTGCAGATTTGTCTGCTCTTCCACAACTTTCACATTTTACACAATTATCTTGTATACTAAAAAATCGTATTTTATCATTTTGTCCACATACACTACATTTATTTACAATTGGTTTGAATCCCATTATGCATAATAATCGCAACCTAAAAACAGATAAAACTAAGTCTAAATTTTTATCTGTTTCTGATATAACATATAATGTATTTAATAATAATTGTAAAATTCTATATGTGTTTTGATTTTCGTCTGTAACATCATTAACAATTTTTGTAATATGTGCTGCATATTTAAGTTTGTCTAAATCTGTTCTTATATTATAAAAAACCTCAATTGTTTCGCACGAATTTATTCTGTATGAATGAGCACTTTTATATAACATATAATCTCCAAAACACAAATATTGTGTGCCAGCCATAAGAGCACTATTATTACGTCTTGCCCCTTTGGCTGCACAACCAATTTTTCCTGCTGGGGTTAACAAAGTTACCATTTTATCAAAATCGCCCATATTATTTTCTTGTAGTATTATCCCCTTTGCTTTCAAGCTCCCCATATTCATTCACCTTGTAGTCTGTTTCTTTATTTAAATTTTTTTCTATATTTTCTAGTTCAATCAATTCCATAAATGTATTAATATCACCAGTATTTTTAAAAGTATTCCATGCCATTTGTTTTATCATATGAATCATCTCCTAATCTGATATTCTAAATTAATGCTAATTTATATATCCATATCTTTTGCTAAAAAAACTTTTTTATTCACCACATTATTGTAATTTGAATTTTTTTACTAAAGTATCATTGTTAAGCCAATCTTCTTTGACTTTTACCCAAACTTTTAAATTTATTTTTATATCAAGCATTTTTTCTAAATCTGTTCTTGCATAAGATGCAATTCTTTTTAACATATTTCCATCTTTTCCTATTATTATTCCTTTATGGGATTTTTTTAAGCAATATATTGTGGCTTCAACATCATATATTGGCTCCCCTGTTTTTGTAGTTCTTTCCTTCATTTTTTCTGTTTCGACGTATATATCATGAGGGACCTCATCATTCAACAAGCGCAAAGCCTTTTCTCTTATTGTTTCTTCAACAAGTTGTCTCATTGTTTGATCAGTATACTCCTCTATATCATAATATGCAGGACCCACCTTAAGATGCTTTTCTATTTCATCTAATATTGCATCTAAATTAGTTTGCTTTACAACTGATACTGGAATTACAGCTTCAAAATTATACTCATCTTTATATAATTCAATTAATTTTGCTATATCTTCTCTTTTTACTAAATCAATTTTATTTATAATCAATATGGTTTTCTTTTTAGATTCTTTAATTTTATCTAAAATTATTCTATCACCTTTACCAATTGATGTTGAAGTTGCATCTATTACAAATAAAATTACATCAACATCATTTGCTACTCCAAAAGCAGTTTCAACCATTGTATTTCCAAGTTTTGATTTTGGTTTATGAATTCCTGGAGTATCAATAAATATAATTTGAGAATTAGGTCTATTTACAATTGCTCTTATCGCATTTCTTGTTGTTTGCGGTTTATTTGCAATTGCTGCAACTTTTTCGTTAACAAGAGCATTCATTATACTTGATTTTCCAACATTAGTTCGTCCCATCATTGATACAAAACCTGATTTAAATTTTTTGTCCATTATTACACCTACTATCTAGTTATTTTTAATTTACTTAATATATTTTCTTCTTTTGCTCTCATAACAGATTTTTCATCATCATTCATATGATCATACCCCATTAAGTGGTAAAATCCATGAACTACCATATATGCTAATTCTCTTTCGAAACTATGACCATATTCTACTGCTTGTTCCTTAACTCTGTCAACTGAAATTATTATGTCACCTAAAACATCTTCAACTACATTGTTTTGATTTTGTATTAATTCATCTATTTCATTTTTTTCAAACATTGGAAAAGATAATACATCAGTTTCTTTATCAATATTTCTATACTCATTATTTATTTTCTTTATATATGATGGACAAGTCAAGGTTATACTAACATATAACCCTAGCTTGTCCATTTTTTCTTCCTTAAAACATGTAGTTAATACTTGATTTATTAAATCTTCATACTTTTTATTTTCTTCTGTTTCGTAATAATTAATTTCTGCTATTTTTTCCATTATTTTTTCTTCACCTTTGCTCTAGATTTACTTCTTTTAGGTTTTTCTAAATCTTTAATATATATTCCTTCTGGTAATGTAGTACATTTAGCTGGTAATCGTTTCATTACTCCGAAGTCTACTAATTTTGATTTATAAAATGCTATTATTTTACAATATTTATTTTCATTTGTTTGTACTTTATTTAAATCTTCTTTTATAAATAAAATTTCTTTTTCTTTTTGTGCCTTTTGTTTGTCTTCTATTTTTTCTATTTGTTGGTATTTTTTCCAAAATTCTCTGAATTGCTTTTTGTCATTTGGTTTATCCCAGTATACTTTTGTAGATAATACTTTTAAATTAAATTCATCAATTAATGTTAATAACAAGCTATATGCTCTTTCTCTTTTCTTAATAACTCTTGTATCTACAATTAGCTCTCTTGCATCATTTATTAATTTTATATAACATTGCTCTGCAACACTTAATGGTAAACTGTGTGTGAAAAGTCTTCTACTCATTCCTAACAATAACATATTTTTTTCAATCATTTCTGCTTGGTCTAATCTGTTATTAGAATATTGTTTATATTTGTTGTATTCATCTTTTATTTCAACATAAATTTCTTTTGATGAATCTTTTTCCATTTTTTTAGGTAATATTGTTGTTATGTATTCATCTAATGTAGAAAATATTTTATTGTAAATTTCTACTTTTTCTTTTTCAGTTAAATTTTCTATTAATTTAACTGAATACTGTTTTATAATGTTTTTATATAAGGTTTCCATTTTATCACAATAAAACTCGTTATATCTTTTTATAACTTTTTCTTTACCAGATATTTCTACATTTTCATTGTCTAGCTCTAATAAAAACTTTTGCTTTCTGTATTTGTATTCTGTATAGTCGCTATCTTTTATATGAATAACCATATAGTATTTTGATAATGCATTTTTTTCAAAATCTGTAGCAGTATTATTTTTTACTTTTTTGTATATGTTTTCGATAATGTTTTTATCAATAGCCTCTAAATATAAAGAATATGACTCTTCATATTTTTTTAATAACATCCCTTTTTTGTCACTATTTTTTTCGTTTTGAATATAATTTTCATAATTTTTCAATACGTTATTTCTTTTTATAGAAATTAGCATACCATTTAACCCCATTTTGCCTGGAGCTAATATTTTATTTAAAGTGTTTGTTATTTTTGAAAAAAATGTTTTTTCAGTATCATATACTTTAAGACTTTTTTCTTCCATTCTCCTCATCCTTTCATAATGCTATTTTTTCTTCTGTTCCAATATTTTCAAGCACTTCATATATAACTTCTACCTCTATATATTCTTCACTCTCATTGGTATTAATATATTCATTAACAATATCTTTTTCATTATTTATTTGCGACTTTAGCTCTTTTGATATATTATCTATTCCTATTTGTTTTGCTTCGTCTTTTGTATAGTTTTTTTCTTCTTCAATTACTTCGTGATTTTCTTTTACTATTAACTCAAATGGCAAATAAAAATTGGAAGATATTTTTAATTTTTTTTCCGTATTTATTGTATCATAAATTTCAAATTTTGAAAGCTTTTTATAGAAATTTATTGCAAAATTCTTAATATTTATGGAATACTTTTTTTCTACATTTCCTGTTTGTTTTCGTTCATTTTGTTTATAATATACTTTTTCTTTTTTTGAATACCAAACTTTCGCCATAACTTGACCTGTAGCGTGTACATAACGTACTCCTGTATACTTTCCCTCTAACCAACCTGCAATTAGCACAGAGCCTTGTTTTACCACATCTCCTTCTTTAACTTGTAAAGTACCATTTTGTGCATTTGCACTTACTATCATTGCATCTTTTTTTGCTATAATGTTGCAGTAATCATTTTTATTTATAACTTCTGGAGCTTTATCTGCTTCTACTATTTTTATTACAACATTTGTTCCAGAAATATTAATTCCAACCCACGAAATATCTGCTCTTTCCAACCTTATTTTTTCAACAATCTTTTTAGGGTCAACTTTTCTTTTTAATTTTCCAGTTTCTAAACCTTCACTTTTTGCAATATTAAGTATATCTTCACTAGAAATTGTTTCATTTCCTGTAATTTCAATATTCCAAATAAATCCAGACAATATAACTAGTGAAAATAATACTAATAATAATGATATGGCAAAAATTTTTCTTTTTCTATATCTATTTAAAATAAAAGGAAGACCTTTTTTGCTTTTTATTTTTATTTTACATTTGCTTTCCTTTGCAATTTTTGCAACATTTTTAAATTCTTTAACTGGTACGCTAGCTTTTATTATTGTAGACTTTTCGCGTTTTAAGTTTTCTAAATATATTCCGCTTCTTTCTGCAAACATTTATAAATTTTTCAATATAATACCCTTCCACAATTATATTTACATATCCTATAATTGCGCTTTGAATTCTTTGCAAATACAAACTATGGACCTCCTCTTAATCTTCTATTTTTTCAAAATCTACGCTATCAATATCACCTTCAATTATAATATCATCTTTAGTCATTTCTCCCATTTTCATACCAAATCCATTTATGTTGATAATACCTATACTTGTATTTATTCTTATAAAAAAATCTTGATATTCCAATATATTTTTGTAGTTTTCTATCATCATTTTTTTAAAACCTAAATTGGTTAATTTTGGTATTTGCGAAGTTATTTCAGACGGTACTTCTAATATTTTATTTAACCTACTTAGCTTACTTTTTTTCATCTTAACAAATTCCTTTCCATACCAATTTTATAATATTTAGCATTTATACTATCTTTCAAATTCATCTAATGACTTAAACTCATAGCCCATTTCTTTTGCTTTTTTTATTATATCATCTAGTATATTTGCATTATCTTTTGAATTAGAGTGAAGTAGTATTATTGCACCATTATGAAGATTATTTAATACTTTTTCTTTTCCATATGATTCTCTTCCCTGTTTATTTTCATCCCAGTCATCATAGGCTAAAGACCACATAACAGTTGTGTATCCTAATGAATTTGTATAACTTATTGTTCGTTCACTACATTCGCCTTTAGGTGGTCTAATGTATTTCATTTCATATCCAAATTTTTCGTAAACAGCTGTGTGTAAATTCATAACTTCTTCTTTTATTTTGTTTAAATCTATTTCTGGCATACTTTTATGATTAACAGTATGATTTCCTACTGTATTGCCATTTTCTATCATTTTTTGCACAAGCTCTGATTTTGTGTTTAAATAATGACCTGTTATAAAAAAAGTTCCTTTTACATTATTTTCTTTTAATACTTCTATTATTTTTTCAGTATATCCAGCTTCATATCCAGCATCAAATGTTAAATATAAATACTTTTTTTCTGAATTTCCTAAACACATTCCATTATACTTATCTATTATTCTTTTGTTTTCTTTTCCAACATCTGGTTGTTCGTGGTTATCTGACCTCTTAATTCCCCAACAAATTTTTTTATTACTTAAGGATGAAAAATCTTCTGTTACATTTGCAGCTACATCTACTAATTTTGATTTATTATCTTCATATATACAAAATGATAATGTTCCTATTACGACAAAAATCGACAAAACACTTACAAAAATTGAATTTTTTTTCACAAACTGCCTCCTTTTATATTTACAAATCTTTAATTTAAGTATATTATAAGATTACGTTCTTTTTTATTTTACAATTTAATATTTGCAATTTATTAATATTACTTATACTATATATATTTGTTTTGGAGGAAAATATGTTAAATTTTGTATTGTGTGATGATAATAAAAATGCATTAGATAGGTTTTCAAAAATGTTAGAATTAGTTCTTACAAATAATGATTTTGATGGTAATATTTCATTTGCGACAACCAATGCCAATGAACTTTTAAATTATGTAAAAAATAATACTGTAGACGTTGTAATACTAGATATTGACTTACATGATAAAATTTCTGGTTTAGATTTGGCTGAAAAAATTAGAAGTATAAACAAAAAAATTTATATAATCTTTGAAACAGCGCATTTAGAATATCTACTTTTAGCCTATAAATACAAAACATTTGACTATTTACCCAAACCAATATCATTAAGTAATCTTGAATCCACTATTTCAAGATTATTTAATGATATTGGTACTGAACCTTTAAAAAAATCATTTATAAAACTTAGTAATGGAAAATTAATAAATTCTAATTCTATCTTTTATATTGAAAAAGATAATATGAAATTGATATTTAGAGCTGATGAAGAAGACTATAGTATATATTCTTCATTTAACAAAATTCAGCCTAAACTACCAACTAATTTTGTAAGATGTCATAAATCTTATATTGTTAATGTTAATAATATAAAACACATTAACAATTCGATTATACACTTCGATAAAACCGGTGAAATAAAATGTTACATTGGTCAAGTTTATAGAAAAAAATTTTTGGAGGTATTAAAAAATGAATCTTATACAAATACTAATGACACCTAGTGAGGTCACAAATACTATATTAATATGTATTTTTGCATATTTAGAATCTTTTCTTTTAGAAATGTCTTTTATAAAATTACTCGATATTCATACATCAAAATTATCAAAATTTTTATATGTATTACTATCTGGAACGATTGGAATCATTTCAAACCATTTACTAAATAATTTAATTGCCTATTTTACAAACTTAATGTTTTGTTTTATTTTGATATATAAACTTTTTAATCAAACATTAAAGAAATCTTTTATAGCATTATTATGTAGTTATATATGCATTTTTATTTCTGCATATTTATCTCAAATATTAATAAGCAAGTCTTTACAAATTTCTTCTGTTGACATATTAAATATACCACTTTATCATATATTAACTTCTTTGCTTTTATACATGATTTTTGGTTTATTTTATATTATAATGTGTCATAAAGACGTAATAATAAAATCCAAAAAAACTTCGCTAAAAACAACTATACTTATAAATTTAATTGTCGGTTTTGCTGTAATATTCATTCAATCAACTATTTTTACTCTAAAAAAGGATTTAATTCCATCAGATGTAAAATTAATTATCCTTTTAAGTTTATTATTGTACTTCTTTATTAGTATGTATAGTTTAATTCGAACCAATAAATTAGAGCAAACAAAACAAGACTTAGAAACAGAAAAAATCTATAATCAAACATTAACCCTATTGCATGATAATATTAGATGTTTCAAACATGATTTTGACAATATAATTCAAATTTTAGGTGGTTATATTGACTTGAATGATATGAATGGCTTGAAAAAATACTACAAAAGTTTACTTGAGGAATGCAAATTAACTAATAATCTAAATGCTTTAAATCCTCAAACAATAAATAATCCTTCAATTTATAGTTTATTAAATAATAAGTACTATAAGGCTTCTGAAGATGGTGTAAATATGAATTTTGAAATTTTTAGTGATTTAAGTAAAATTAATTTTAATATTTATGAGTTATCAAGAATACTTGGAATATTACTTGATAATGCAATAGAAGCAGCAAAAGAAACTGATGAAAAATTAATAAATATAACATTTAGATCAGATAATAAAAAGCAACTTTTTATTATTGAAAATAGTTGTGTAGATAATAATATTTCTACTTCAAAAATATTTGAAAAAGGTTATTCAACCAAAGAAAATAATTCTGGAATTGGATTATGGAAAGTACATAAAATTTTAGAAAAGAATACAGATATTGATTTATTTACAGTTGTAAAAAATAATAAATTCAGACAAGAGCTTTCAGTATTTTATACTTAAAAGAGATAGAATAAAAATTCTATCTCTTTTTATTAATTATTCTTCATCTTTTTTTACTAAAGACTTAGGCATTTTAGGTTGATGAAATAACACAGCAAACATACAAGAACTATTTGCAGATCTTTCAGCACAGTTTTCTGCCATTTTTGCGATTTTTTCTATCATAAAAATCCCTCCCCTTAAAATTTTTATGTAAAAATGCTATATAGCATTTTTTTGAGTTTTTATATATTCTAAATATCCAAATTTCACTTTGAATATGTTATATGTTAATTTACTAATCATAATACTTTGTAATAATACTCCCACTCTAAACATGTTGCTTATTACTCTATCTTTTACTAAAAATGATATTATTATCATTGTTGTAACTATAATATATGATATAATTTTTTTCTTTGCTCTTTCTTTTTTTCTTAATATTGGAACATTTTCAGTATCAGCTGGAGCATATAATGATATCATTATTATTGCAAATGTAAGTATTATTGCTGAAAAAATTATTTGATTTTTAATGTCTGGAATATTAATATATTTACTTATAAAAACATTCCCACAATAAAACAATGAAGTTCCCAATATACATCCAATATGTGTTTTTAAGTGTACTCCTCCTGAAACTAATTTATATGGTAATATTATTGCAAATGAAATTAATGCGTATTTAAATATTCCAAGTAGCCAAGCTATTATAAATAATAGAAACATTTTTGGAAGTTCCCCAATAATAAGCTCTAATCCATACTTTATTACTTCAGCTCTTTCATCATCTACTTCTGGCATTTTTGCTCTTATTCTTTTCATTAATTTGTCACAAATTTTATCTATCATAGGCTCTCACCTCTTCCTTGATGCAATAATATACCAAAAATAATTTGTATTATCATTTTGTATATAAACAACAAAAAAAATTATATATAAAATTTAAAATTAAATTTCATATATAATTTTGGCTGTTTCGTATAATATTTTTTATATACAATCTTCTAATATTTTCCATGAACCTATTTTTTGTGGATATAGTTCGAATTTCATTTCTTTTTTTGTTATTGGATGTATTATTTTTAAACTATATGCCCATAAACATATTTGCTTTCCGTGGCCTCTTCCGCCATATTTTTGATCACCATATATGCTATGATCTCTACTTGATAATTGTACTCTTATTTGATGATGTCTTCCAGTATGTAAATTTATTTTTACTACAGATAAGTTTAAATCTGAATCATATTTTATTACTTCATAATCCAATTTTGCAAGTTTAGAATTTTTTATTCCTTCTTTTACCACTTTACTCATATTTTTGGCTTGATTTTTTAACAAGTAATCTTCAAGCTCTCCCTTATCTTTTTCAAATTTTCCATTTGCTATAACTAAGTATTTTTTTTCAAACTGTTTTAAACGAACCTCTTCGCTTAATCTTGATGCTGCTTTTGATGTTTTTGCAAACACCATTACACCACCTACTGGTCTATCTAACCTGTGAACCAATCCTAAATATACATTTCCGGGTTTATTGTACTTTTCTTTTATATATTGTTTTATTATTGTAAGCATATCTATATCACCTGTTTTATCAGCTTGCGATGGTATATTTACAAGCTTTTCTACAACTATAATATGATTATCTTCATATAATATATTTAAATTTTGCATTTTTTTACTCCATTTCTCATTAATAATGATAGATATTTTACATATCTATCACCTAATTTTTATGATTCCCATCTTCCATAAATTCCGCATGGTAAAACTAAATTTGAATTTTGCATTTGGATTCCTATTTCTCCATTTGAAAACTTTCCTTTTGCATGTATATTTAATTTTAAAATATTTTCTAATACCATACTTGATATTCCTGTTGTATATGAATTAATTAAGAAAAATAATGGTTTATCTGTTAGTACCTTAGAGCATAGCTCTACTAAATCATATATGTTGTCTTCGAATTTCCAAACCTCACCATTTGTTCCTCTTCCATATGATGGTGGATCCATTATTATTGCATCATATTTATTACCTCTTCTTATTTCACGGTTTACAAATTTAACAACATCATCTACAATATATCTCACTTTTCTATCTTGTAATCCTGAAGATGTAACATTTTCTTTTGCCCATGAAACCATACCTTTTGAACTATCAACATGACATACTGATGCTCCAGCTGATAAACAAGCAACTGTTGCTCCACCTGTATATGCAAATAAATTTAAAACCCTTATTTCTTTATTTGTACTTTTTATTTTATTTATCATCCAATCCCAATTTACAGCTTGCTCTGGAAATAGTCCTGTATGTTTAAATCCCATAGGTTTTATATTAAATACAAGATCTTTATATTTTACTTGCCATGCTGAAGGTAATTTTTTATTATAATTCCAGGCACCTCCACCAGTATTACTTCTTGAATATTTTGCATCTGCTTTTTTCCATTTTTCTGGATATGTCTTTTGTTTCCATATTATTTGTGGATCTGGTCTTACAAGAGTTATGTTATTCCATTTTTCTAATTTTTCACCATTTGCCATATCTAAAATTTGATAATCATTCCAATCACTTGCTAAATTCATGTTACATCTCCTAATTATAAACTTTTTAATATTTCTATAAATTTTATTACTAATACATAATCAACTGATATTATTATTGCTGTTAATATTACTATAAATATAAACATTTTATCTTCTTCATGCCATTTTTTTGAATGTTCTTTTTTTCTATGTGTTCTAAAATTCACTTTTTTAAGTGATTCTATAATATAAGCCATTATATTATCCCCCTTGACTTATATTATTATATTCATAGGTTGTCCAAATTAGAACACCTTTCTATTATAACATTTTTTTGATTTTTTTCAAGTGGCTGTTAAAAATGCAATAAAGATATCAGTGTAAATAGCTTTAATGTGTCAATTAGAACCGTCCCCATTGACAGAATAAAGACAGGTGTCTACCTGTCTCAAAGTTTCTATTATTTAGCTATCATTTCACAAATCAAATTACTTATTTCTGTTGGGTTATCAATATTTAATCCTTCTATTAATTTTGCTTGTGCATATAATATTTTTGTATATTTTTTTAGCTCTTCTTTGTCTGAATTAAATAATTCTTTTAACTTTTGTGCTATTGGATGATTTTCGTTTATTTCTAGTAATGTTTTAGCTTGAATTGTTTGATTATTTGGTAGTGCATTTATTACTTTTTGCATTTCAACTGAAATTGCGCCTTCTGTTGTTAAACATACTGGATGATCTTTTAATCTATTTGTAAAACATACTTTTGAAACTTCTGGAATTGCTTCTTGCATTGCACTAAACATTTCTTTGCATTCTTCATTTAATTTTTCTAGTTTTTCTTTATCTTCTTTACTATCTAGATCTAGATTATTTGCTGATACATTTGCAAATTCTTTTTCCTCATAATTTACTAATACTTGTAAAACAAATTCATCAATTTCGTCTGTTAAATATAATATTTCATAACCTTTATCTTTTACACCTTCAACTTGTGGTAACATATCTATTTTATCTACAGTTTCACCACATGCATAATATATTTTGTCTTGTCCTTCTTTCATTCTCATTACATATTCTTTTAATGTAACTAATTTTTTCTCTGTTGATGAATAGAACATTAATAGATCTTTTAATTTATCTTTGTTTACTCCAAAATCATTATAAACTCCAAACTTTAATTGAATTCCAAATGTTTTAAAGAATTTTTCATATTGATCACGCTCTTTATTAAGCATATTTTCAAGCTCTGATTTTATCTTCTTTTCTATATTTTTGGCTATTGTTTTTAATTGTCTGTCTTGTTGTAAAATTTCTCTTGATATATTCAATGATAAATCTGGACTATCTACTAAACCTTTTACAAAACTAAAATAATCTGGTAATAGATCTTTACATTTTTCCATTATTAATACACCATTTGAATATAATTCAAGACCTTTTTCATATTCTTTTGTATAATAATTATATGGTAATTGTTGTGGAATAAATAATAACATGTCATAATTTAGTAAACCTTCTACACTGCTTCTTATTATTTTTGCAGGCTTTTCAAAATCACTAAATTTTGTTGTATAAAAACTGTTATATTCTTCATCTGTTACATCTGATTTTTTCTTTTTCCATATTGGAACCATACTATTTAATGTTTCTGTTTCTATTTTTGTTTCATATTCGTCTTTAGAGCCCTCTTTTAGCTCTTTTTTCTCAACATCCATTTTTATTGGATATCTAATATAATCAGAATATTTTTTTACTAGTCCTTTTATTCTATATTCACCTAAAAAGTCTGTATATTTTTCATCTTCTATGTCATCTTTTAGATGTAAAATTATTGTTGTTCCATAATCTTCTTTTTCTGTTTCTTCTATTGAATAACCTTCTGCACCTTTTGATTTCCAAATATATGCTTTTTCTGATCCATATGGTTTACTTATAACTTCAACTTCTTTGCTTACCATAAATGCAGAATAAAATCCTACACCAAATTGACCAATTATATTTACATCTTCTTTTTTCACATTTTCATTTTTAAAAGCAAATGATCCACTTTGAGCTATTGTTCCTAAGTTATTTTCTAGCTCTTCAGCATTCATTCCAATTCCTTTATCTTGTATTGTTAATGTATTTTTATCTTTGTTTGCAGTTATTTTTATGAATAAATCATCTTTATTTATATTGATATTTTTGTCTGTTAGTGATTTATAATATAGTTTATCCATTGCATCACTTGCATTTGATATTAGCTCTCTTAAAAAAATTTCTTTGTTTGTATAAATCGAATTAATCATTAAATCTAATAGTCTTTTTGACTCTGCTTTAAATTGTTTTGTTTCCATATTTAATACACCTCTTATATATTTTTTAGCTTATTTTATTGCTAGATGTATAATATACCCATTTTTTAGCAAAGTCAACACATGAGTGCTAATTCATGAAAATTTCACATTATTGACACATATTAATTATTCATAGTATTAAACCGTTCCGAAGATATTATATTATAAAAATTCCACTCCTTACTGGTCGCTTTTACTTGACTAGTGTGAGTAAAGATTTACCTGCGATTGACAATGTATAATTTTTGTTATCTGATGTAGGCTCCCAAACTGCGCGTCGTTACATTTTTATAATATAATATCTTCTACACTACTCTACTAGTTATGTTTTTTATCTTGTATCTTCTCATTAATACGAAATAAAAAAAGAATGATTTTTATTCATTCTTTTTTATATTTAATATGTTCCTCTTGCATTTGCTACTCCTAAGTATGGAGCTGGGTTAACTTGGCTGTACATACTTCCTAAACATACTTCAAAATGTAAATGGGCACCTTCTGATGCTCCTGTATTACCAGAATACATTATTACTGTATTTGTTGTTACTTTTGTTCCAACAGATATTCCAGAAGCTATTGAACTTGCATGTGCATATCTAGTATACATTGCTTTTCCACTACTATCTGTTCCATGATATATTACAACATAAAGACCCCATCCGCCTCCATAGCCACTATAATTTACATATACTACAGTTCCTGCTTTTGCAGCATATACTGGTGTTCTTGCTGGTGCATATATATCTAGTCCTTTATGAGCTGTTCCTGTATAACCTGATGTATCTGATCTTCCTCTTGGTGCATATACTGAGTTTACTTTGTGAGTTATTCTTGTTGGCCAACTCATGCTTCCTGATGTTGATGGTGATACATTATTTGTGTTGTTATTTTTGTTTGTATTATTATTCGTATTATTGTTTTTATTTGTATTATTTTTTTTATTGTTATTTTTAGCTGCAGCTGCTTTGGCTGCTTCTAATGCTCTTTGTTTTTTCTCTGTTTCATCAATTTTCTTTTGTTCAGCTTTAACTGCTGCATTTATTTTTGCAAGTTCATTTTCTTTTTGTTCAATTTCTGCTTGGGCAGCTTGCTCTTCTACAGATAATGATTTTACTTTTTCTTCTCTTTCTGCTTTTTCTGTTTTTAATTGAGTTTCCTTTTGTTGTACTTGCTCTTTAGAATTTTCTAAATCTGTTTTATCATTTTCTAATGATGTTTTAGTTTGTTTTACTTCACCAATTAAATTATTATCATATTCTGCTATTTGTTTAATTGTTTCATAATTTGATATGAAATTAGATATTCCTCCTGAAAATAATGCATCCATATATGTAGTACTTCCATTCATATATGAAGCCACTAGTCTTTCTTCTAATAATTTTTGTTTTTCATCTAATTCTTTTTGTTTATTGTCTACTGATTTATCCAATTCATCTATTTTATCCTGTAAATCACTTAAATCTGCTTGAACTCCAGAAATTGATTCGTTTAATGATGATACTTGTTCTTGTACAGTATTTTTTTCTGAAGTTACAGATTGTAAGTTTTCTTTTGCTTTATCTTTTTCGTCTTGAGTTTGTTTTTGCTGTGATTGATAATCTGATATTGTTGTTGCATATGTTTTAACTCCTAATGATAATATTGTTAATATTAAAAACATTGCTAACACTTTATTTTTCATATTTCACACCTCTTATGTATATTTATATATTTTCTTAAATTATTTTAAAAATTTCTACAAATATTATAAAATATCTCTCTTTTTTTTACAAGTATTTACTTACCATAAAGTTGTTATTTTTTTGCTCCAATCTTCGTTTGGATTATATCCATTTTCTTTTTCCCACTCTATATGGTTGTTTCGTGCATTTCGTACTGCACCACAATTTTCTACTTTTGTTGAACTTGCACCTTCTGTTACAAAAAAATATTCTAAATTATATTTTTTTGATATTTTTTCTACTTCTGAACAAAAAGCTCTTGCTTTTATTAAATTATTATCGGGTTTGATATTTTCATTTTTCATAAAATATCTTGTATCTGTTTCTTCTTTTATTTTAAAATTTAATTTTTCATATAATTTAACTGCAAGTTTATTGCTTTTATATACCCATAAATATATTGGTTGATAGTTATTTAAAATAATATTTTTTATTATTTTAGTTCCTATACCTTTTTTTCGACTACTATTAATTACGTATATTGTATCTAATAGTTTTCCATCATCGTAATCAAATAGAGCAAATATTCCAATTATATTCTTGTCATTATCTTCTATTATTTTATAATCTTCTAAATTTTCTCTTATTTCTTCTTCAGAATAATTTACTATTTTTTCTAGCTCTCTTTTATCTAATTCTGCAATTTCTTCACTACTTAATATTATATCTAATTTCATGTCTAATAGCATGTCCACATCGTTTAGTTCAGCTTTTCTTATATTTAACATTTATTTTCCTCCTAGCAATTTCTTCTTGCTATAACTATATCATAATAATTAATAAAAATAAATAAAAAAACACACCCCCGGTTACCAGCCAGGGGTGTGAAAGTTATCGGTTTATTACGTATGTCTTATGGATTTTGATTACAGAGCGGTTTTGGTTTCAACGCCCAGATTGCAGTTATCTGCGAATGCAGATTCACCAGCCCCAACATTATAGTAAGTCTCGATTGCGTTATCCACAATTGTATTCTTAATAATGCTGATCTTTGCGGTAAAACCTTCTCCATTCTCAACCCCCACAAAGGTAATTGTGTCACCGAGTCTGATCATCAGCTTTCCGGTAGGAGTCTTTCTCTCCTTATCGTCTTCAGAAAAGATCTGAACATTTACGATTTCATCGACACCATAAATATTCTTTAAATCCTTCTGGAGCTCACTGATGTCACATATCATACGACCCATCTTATTGAGGGTGACAGGAATTGTTAACTTACGCAAATATTCAATGGAATCCTCCTTTTCCTCCACATCCTTCTTCTCTGAAGCTCTCGCCAAAAATTCGTCAAACGTGATTACATCATAGGCATCTTCTAAGAAACCGTTATTCTTCGTCTCAGCGTCAGTAATAACAATTCCTTCCATGAAGGCTGAATACTCACTGAGTGTCAGAACAGTTTCAATCTTTTCGATTTCCTTATCCACGAGCACCTGTTGTGCCCATATCGATGCAGTCATGCTCCAACTTTTCTTGGCCATTCGTTCCAACTTCGACTTCGAATAAATTGCGAAGTCTAAATGTTCGGATACGAGCTTTTCCATAATATCTCCGAAGAGCTTTCGGTTCTCGTACACCTGAATCAAGCACGGATCAATAATGAAAAAATCCGGAAAGTTCTTCGCCGGTTCTACCAGCGGAGTGCTAACTTCTGCAGTTTCTTCAACAGATTCCTTCACTTCAGTGGCTGTCTCAGTTGCTACAACTTCAACACTTTCGTTCTGCTTTGCCTTGGCATTCTCCCTCAAAAGCCTGTTATAGCGAATGCGGGTATCCCTTCTTTTGAAATGCTTGCGGAGATAGCTCCGCAAAGTGGATTCGGTAATACCGTACTTCTCGGTAATGTCTTCCACTGTCGCACCCATGCGAATCATCTTGGTAATCGTGTTGATACATGAATATGCGCTACTTCTTCTCATGTTTTTTTTCTCCTTTACATCGGTTGCGGTAGCAGTACTTGTTTTCATAAAGCTTATTCCTTTCGTTTTTTTGAACTTGGTGAATTTGCGTCTGAAAAATTTCCCAATAATTTACCTCCAAACTTTTTTATTCTACCCTATTAATAGTCGCGGATAGTATTATGTCTGTTAATATTGGTCAATAAATTTATTATACTACGCTCTTTGTTTTATGTCAACTATTTTTGTGAAAAATTTAATATTTTTATTTTATTCTTTTAATTTTTGGAATAAATAAAATAAGGCACTTACACATAAGCGCCCTATTTTTCTTTATTTTTTCAGTTTATCTAGGCTTTTTATACTAGCCGAAATAAAATTTGATCCTTCAATATTATTTAAAGATGAGATCTTTTTCGTAACATTGAAGTACACTTCCTTTGTAATACCAAATTTCATGTATCTTGAAATTGATATTACATATTCGCCATTTCTCTTTAAAAAGACAATAATTATGATGTCCTCTGGAGAGAGTTTAATTTTTCTTCCTATTTTTATTGTGTTAGAAGAAATTACTTGCATTTTCATACGAGGATTTTGAATCTCTAAATATGGTTTCTGATTCTCAAACCTCATAAGTTCACTTGCAATTTTTGATTGGCGAATCATTACAATCTACACTTCCCTTCATATGGAATAAACATATTATATCTTTTATTTTGTTTTATGTCAACATTTTATATTTTTTTATCAATATTAAAATAAATACTTGTACTATACTACCAAATGAAAAATCTCTAAATAGAACAATATATTATTTAATTATATAGTTAAATTTATATCATTCCTATGCTTTACCTATAAATTTACTTGAATTAATTTATGCGCTAGAGCTCTTTTATTACGGATTTCATATCTTTTGTTGCCATTTCAGCATTTGTTATATTCTCACTTATTTCTTTTCCAAACCATCCTGGTAACTCAAATTTTCTAGCTATTTCAACACTTTCAAATTCAATTTCAGCAAATATTATGCCTTCGTATTTATCTTTAAATATATCTAGCTCAATTTTATGATCTTTATATGGTATTATGTATCTATCTTTATTTATTGTTATATATTTGTCATTCTTTTCTAATGAATTATATGTTTTTTCGTCAATTTCTTTTTCAATTTCGTTTACACTAATGCCTGTTTTATCTGTTTTTATTGTATATGTATATTTAATTTCATTATTAGATTCTATTTTTCTTTTTCTTATACATGATAATCTATCAAAGTATAAGTAATCTTGAATTATGCTTTTTTTCTTATATTTAGTTAAATCTAAATTATCTATGTTATTTATTAAAAATTTACGCTCTATTTCCATATATATTTCCTCCATTTATGCTATAAAACAAAAATATTACCAAAGTATAAACTTTGATAATATTAGTGGTGGGCAGGGATGGATTCGAACCATCGTACTCGAATGAGAACAGATTTACAGTCTGCCGCCTTTAGCCACTCGGCCACCTACCCAACTATTTAATTTAATAAAAATGAATACTGTTATGATACTATAGCAGTATTCATTTGGTGCGCCCTCAAGGATTCGAACCTTGGACCCACCGGTTATGAGCCGGTTGCTCTGACCAACTGAGCTAAGGGCGCGTGTCTTTCTTCAACGATGATTAGTATATAATATATTTTATTATATGTCAATAGAAATTTATAATTTTTTTATTAATTTTTTGAAAAATTTTTACCTAATTTTATATATAAAATTTATTCATTTTTATATTTCATATAAATAAATTAAGAAATTGTACTTATTCAAAAATTCAATCAAATAGCACAATTCCTTAACAATTATTTAAAATATATATTTTTTTAATCTTTTCTATCTGAACCGCTTGGTAATTCTGGCATTTCTGGTAGTTCTAATACTACTTTTATTTTCATAATATATCTTATACCTCTAACCAATTTCATATTTTTTATTCTTTCCCATAATGATGGTTTTACTTCTACTCTTGTATCTTCAATATATTCAGTATTTTCTTGATTTTCTGCATTATGTTGAACATAGCTTTCTTCGTTTTCTTTATTAGAATTTTTTACTTCTTCAACATTTTCTATATCTTTTAATGATTCAGCAATTTCAATTCCAATGTAGCTTAATGCTTTTGATTTATCTTCTATTCTTTCCATATCTACTTCAATAAATAAATTTGATTCTAAATTAGAAACTTTTGTATTTATTAAATTTAAAGAATCTAGATATGTTTGTGTTTTTTTAGACTTAGCTCTTCCTATTACACCTAATGTATCTATTACATCTTCTGGTAATTTTTCTGATAAATCCTGCACTTTCTTTTTCCAGTTTGTTTCTTTGGCTTCTACGGCTTTCAATACTTCTTTTAATTCTGATGCAAGAGCAATATTGCTTTCTCTTTGTCTAATTAGCTCTTCTATTTTTTTAGTATTTTCTTCAAATTGTGTAGTTGCATATTCTACTAAATCATATGCAGCATCATATACATCCCTTGGAAATACATCTTGCTTTGGGTATTCTTCCAAATATGATTTTATTGAAGCAATTAAATCTAAAAAATAGCTATCTTCTTCTAATTTAACTATTCGTTTCTTGCTATTAGGATTTATCATTTTTTTAACTTTTTCGATATTAGCTAGAATTTTCTCTTCAGTTATCACCATTCTTACATTTCCATTGCTACTTTTAGCCATGCAACTCTTCCTCCTTTATCATAAGTATAGTATTAACAATATTATTATACACTTTTCTACAAAAAACTACAATTACAAAATTGTTTCAATTATATTACAATTGTATTACAATGCATAAAAACGATTATTTATATAATCGTTTTTTCATTTTGCTAATTTTTATTATTTTTATTTATGGTACCGGTGGTGGGACTCGAACCCACACGCCATCTCTGACAACAGATTTTGAGTCTGCCTCGTCTACCAATTCCAACACACCGGCATATGTGTATATATTAGCATATAATTATTTTTTTGTCTACGGTTTTAAAAAATTTTTTTAAGCTCTAATATTAATATTAGAGCTTCTTATTTTATTCTACTTTTTCAATTAATAATATAGTCCCATTTTCATCTGTTCTATATATTTTTGCACCTATATTGCTTAATCTTTTTAAAGTTGCTTGTGTCGGGTGTCCGTATGTATTCCCCTGTCCTACAGAAATTAATGCTACCTCAGGTTTAATTTGCTCTAAGAATTTTTTGCTACTACTTGTGTTTGAACCATGGTGTCCAACTTTTAATACATCTATATGGGGCCATTTTCTTGATGATTCAACACTTTCTTCTGCATCTCCTGTAAATAAATAACTTACATTATTAAAATCCATTTTTATTACTATAGAGCAATTATTATAATCGTCTTTATCATTTCTTATTGACATTACTTCACATTCTGCATTCCCAACAGTAAATTTATCTCCTGTTTTTGGAGATGTAACTTTTAGTTTTTTGGCTGATATTGCATCAATTACTTCTTCAAATGTTTTTGTTGTAGCAACAACATTTGGCATATATATTGTTCCTATATCAAAACTTTTTATTACATTATCTAATCCACCAATGTGGTCTTCATGTGGATGAGTTCCTACTAAATAATCAATTTTTTTAATGCCTAAATCGTTTAAATATTTTACAACTCTACTTCCCATTTCATTTGTACTTGCATCTATTAACATTGTTTTATTGTTATTTGTAATTAATATGCTATCACCTTGACCTACATCTAAACAGTAGACTCTTAAGTTATTATCTTGTGGTATTGTAGAAATACAGTCATTTCCTGTTTGAATTGATACATTTTCTAAATTATCTAAGACTTCTGATGACACATTATCATTTGTTGCTGATGTTGTTGATTTAAATATTTGTGAGTCATTTCCTGTTATTGTTAATATTATTAATATTATAACCGTTATAATTGATCCTATTATTGTATTTTTTTGACTTTTTTTATTTGCCATTTTTCTTTTGCCCCCTTATTATATTTTTAACTTTAGTTATTCCATATATTTCTCATTTTTTCTTTTATTCGTTCTTCTATATTTTTTTGCTCTTCTATATCTATTTTATATTCACCATTTTCATATTTTAAAACTGCCCCCTCTTTTATGTCTTTGGGTAATTTTGAAATTTCTATTTCCGTCATTTTGCCTGTTGATCTGTTTTCACATACAGCTATATTATTTTCTATTCTATCTATAACAAATATTTCTTCCATTAATTCAAACTCCTTTAATATATTCTGTATAAAACTTTCAAAATTATTTTTTTCTTTGTGTAAATAATCTAATTTTTCATTTGTTATATAATTATTGTTTTGAATTTGCATACATATCTCCTTTATGCCCCTCAAAACCCCTTTTTATTCTGATAAATCAAAGTTTGGCACATATTCTTCTTCATGTTCACCAAGCTCTTGAATATATCCATTTTTTAAATTTAATAAATATAAATAATTTTCTATTTCTTTATATTCTTTTTTTGTTAGTTTTCTATTTATTAATTTATCTTCTTTTGCTTTATATGTTGGAAAATATTGTGCCATTATACTTATGTATGTATTTTCATCAAAATTTTCCTTTACATATTTTAATATATTTTTTGTATTTAGCAAGTGATGTGGTAATATTAAATGCCTTATTATTACACCTTTTTGTATAATTCCTTCTTCATTAAATATAGGATTTCCAACTTGTTTTTGCATTTCTTTTATTGCAGATATTGCTGTTTCAAAATAATTATCTATTTTTGAATACTTTTTTGCAATTTCATTAGAATAATATTTTAAATCTGGCAAATAAATATCAATATATCCATTTAATTTTTTTATTGTTTCCACATTTTCATACCCATTTGAATTATATATTATTGGTATATTTAAACCTTTTTTTCTTGCAATTTTTATTGCTTCTATTATTTGTGGAACATACATTGTCGGTGTAACTAAATTGATATTATTTACATTTTTTTCTTGCTGTTTTATAAATATTTGTGCCAAATGCTCTATTGTTATTTCCTTACCTTTTCCTAATTGACTTATTTCATAATTTTGGCAATATATACAATTTAAATTACAATTTGAAAAAAATACTGTTCCAGATCCATTTTTTCCACTTATGCATGGCTCTTCATAATTATGGACTGATGCTAGTGCTATTTTTATTTTATTATCACACTTACATCTTCCTTTTATTCCATTTAATCTATTTACTCCGCATTTGTGTGGACATATATTACATGATTTTAGCTCTTCCATTTTTACTTCCTATTACAAAAAATTATTATCCAAATTTTATCATTTTTTTTAGAATATTACAATTATTATTTTGTATAATAATCATTTTTTCGCTCATAATATAATTGAACAATTAAAAATTGTTCGTACACTTTTTTGTGTACAGGGAGGTTTTTATGTCAGATAATCATATGGAAAATAGTCAGGCAGGAAATTCTACTAATACAGTTTGGCAAATTGTCGGTAGATTAATTACTGCAGGTATTGTTTTAGCAATCACAGCATTTTTCACTCCTGGTTTTGAAATTAGTAATTTTTGGTCACTTGCAATAGCAACAATAGTTTTAACAGTTATAGACTTTTTAATTGCTAAATTTACGGGAATAAAGGCTAGTCCATTTGGAAAAGGCTTTGTAGGATTTATTTTATCTGCAGTTATATTATATGTTACTCAATATTTTGTAGCAGGTTATGTTATTTCATGGATGGCTGCAATTATAGGTGCTTTAATTTACGGTATAGTTGATTATTTTTTACCTGGCGATGAACAAATGTAGTTGCATTTTAATGCACTAAAAGACGAATATATGAATTTCATTTTTATTCTATTCATATATTCGCCTTTTTTAATTATATTTTTTTACATATTCATTATATAAATTTACTGCTGTTTCTGGACTATCTGAACCTTCACGATTTTTTATAGGTGCAAATTCTTCTTCTCTTTTTACTCTTAGTATACTCATTGAATTAAAGAAACTAAATCCATCAAATATATAAGATTCAAATTTATATGCATTTGGTGTTGTTACCTCTACAAAATTTCCTTTTTCATCTAAATAGTTAGATTTTTTATATGCAGTATGATATGGTAGATCAACTTCTGATAATTTTTCTAAAGCCTTTATATTAAATAAATGACTTAAAATATTTACTTCACCATACATTAATTGACCATTACTATCAATTTCTTCAGCCATTTTTTCTGGTAATTCAGTATATTCAATTACTTTTGGAACACCATTTAATTTGCAAAATACTCCAACACGCTCTTTTGCATTTTTCTTAACAACTGATTTTGATGATATTAAGTTGTTTTCTGTTATTGTTAAACCAGTTAACACTGGATCAACTATTTTTAATAGTATATTGTCAACTCCTCCAACAAAAATCCACTCAATTCCATCTTCTTTCATTTGATTTATTAAATTAGCATCTTTTAAAGATTTGTATATACTTCCATTTCCATCTGAAGCTTCTTTTATTAATTTATTTTGGTCTATTACAATGTTTCCATCTTCTTTAACCATTGGAACTTTTCCTTGTTTAAAGAACTTTACTTTATTTTCATCATAACCAAAAAAGTTATTTTCTTTTAAGAATTGTATTGTTTGATCATTATTATCTTCACTTGTCATTATGTACCAAGGTATTACTACATTATATTTTTTATTTGCTTTTTGTAATGATTCAACTATTATTTCAAATAAATATTTTTCACCATTTACAGTATTTATTTTAAATGTACCTTTTGGACCTTTGTGACCTAATCTTGTTCCTTGTCCTCCAGCCATTGTAATTACTGCATATTTGTTATTTTTTATTACATCAATTCCTATATTTTTATATTCTTTGAATTTTTCTTCTGATAAACTATTTAAATCTGTATATTCTATATGTTCAATTTTTCTTTCATCTATTAATGGTATATTATTAGCATTTTCATATAAATTCATTACTTGATTTAAATCTATTCTATTTAATTGTTCTATTAATTTTTTATTTTCTTCTTCTGTATATACTTTTGACATAATATTTACTATTTCATTTTGATTGTATTTTTTTAATTTTTCTATTGTTTCTTCATATTTTTTCATCATTTTATCACCCTCATAGGCTTAATCTTAGCATATATTTGCGATTGTATCAAGCTTTTTTAATACATAATATGATTTTTTTTAAGTTTAGTGCATATATATTTTTTTGAATAATATAATTTATTAACATTATTGAACAAGGTTAATTGTACATAACAGCTACTATTTTTCTTGTTCATTGTGATTTTTCACAAATTAGAGCGAATGATTACAATGTTATATTTTATAGCATAGCAATTTTAAGGAGGTTTTCAATGGAAGATAAAGTAAAATTATATGAAGATATTGCCAAACGAACTGATGGTGATATTTATGTTGGTGTGGTTGGCCCTGTCCGAACTGGTAAATCTACTTTTATAAAAAAATTTATGGATTTACTTGTTATTCCAAATATAGATAATTCATATAAGCAAGAAAGAGCTAAAGATGAATTACCACAAAGTGCAGCTGGAAAAACAATTATGACTACAGAACCCAAATTTGTTCCTAATGAAGCTGTTGAAATAAAAATAGATGGTGATATTTCGCTAAAAACTCGTCTTGTTGATTGTGTTGGTTATTTAGTAAATAATGCAATTGGATATTTGGAAGATGATATGCCTCGAATGGTAAAAACACCTTGGTCTGAAGAGGAAATTCCATTTGAAAAAGCAGCTGAAATTGGTACAAAAAAAGTTATTCAAGAACATTCTACAATTGGAGTTTTAGTAACTACAGATGGAAGTATTACTGATATTCCAAGAGCAGATTATATTCAAGCTGAAGAGCGTGTAGTTTCTGAATTAAAAGAGCTAAAAAAACCTTTTGTTATTGTTTTAAATAGTGCTACACCATATTCTGAAGAAACAAAAAATCTTGCAAGAGACTTAGAAGCAAAATATTCTAATCCAGTTGTTTGCACAGATTGTACAAATCTTTCTTTAGATGATATTAATAAGATTTTTAGTAGCATTTTATATGAATTTCCTGTAGAAAGAATAAATATTAATTTTCCTCGCTGGGTTGATAATTTAAGCTCTTCACATTGGTTAAAGGCTGAATTATATAAGGAAATAAAAGAAACATTTAATGATGTCCGAATTTTAAAAGAAGTTCGTACTCAAGTTTCAAATTTAAATGATACTCAAATTATTTCTGAAACACGTATTAATGAAATTGCACTTGGTACTGGTGAAATTAATTTAACAGTTTATTTGCTTGATGATTTATTTTACAAAATTATATCAGAAATTTCTGGTGTAGAAATTGCAAATGAAGGTGACTTATTTTCAACAATTACCAACTTATCACAGGTAAAACGAGAATATGATAAAGTATCCACAGCTCTTGAAGAAGTAAAATCAAAAGGATATGGTATTGTTACACCATCTATTGATGAACTTATTCTTGATGAACCAGAAATGGTTAAACAAGGCTCAAGATTTGGCGTTAAATTAAAGGCAACTGCTCCTTCAATACATATGATTAGAGCTAATATAGAAACTGAGGTTTCTCCTATTGTTGGAAGTGAAAGACAATCAGAAGAGCTTGTTAATTATTTACTTTCAGAATTTGAAAATGACCCACAGAAAATTTGGGAATCTAATATTTTTGGAAAAAGTTTACACGCTCTTGTTAATGAAGGCTTACAAAGCAAATTGTATCATATGCCAGAGGAAGCTCAAGGAAAATTACAAGAAACTTTGGAAAGAATTATTAATGAAGGTAGTGGCGGATTGATTTGTATTATACTTTAATGATGATTCTACCTTAATATGAAAAAAGATGTACCTTTTTTGTACATCTTTTCTCTTTATTTACTCATATTATTTCACTTGTGGCATTGGCAAACCGAATTTAACATTTTTATATATCTCAATATTTTGTTCTTTGCATAATTGTGTATATTTATCATCCCAAGATAATCTAAAACTTTCATTTATATCTAGACCTAATCTATTTATCCAAAATAATATTGTTTCATTAGGACTTTTATCTTTACTTTTATTTTCTATTTCTAAAGCTATACCGAAAGGATACTTATCTACAACAATTTCTACATCTTTATTAAAGAATACATTTCTATATCTTTCGTATGATTCGATTTTTTTCATTTGTATAACATTTTCTAATAAAAAAGTCAAATTTCTCAATTCATCATATTTAAAATCTAACTCTACCTCTTCTTCATTATTAACAATCCCTTGGAATGTTTGCTCAACTCTTCTTTTCCAACTAATTTTTGCTTTACTTGTTCCTGTAATTATATTTCTAGATGTCCTTACTCTAAATCTTCCATCTATTTCTTTTTTGTAAAATGATTTTTGTTTCATTGGATGATCATATTGTATAGTTAATTCAAAAAAGCAACCTTCATACTTCAACTCTTTGTATGTTTTTAATATATTATTTATTTCTTCATATTTATTATTCGAATAATAAAACCTAACTTCACTTTCCATAATTTTCTCCTACTTAATTTTAGTAAAAATCATATTTCCATCAATACATACAATAAAATGTGAAACTTTTTTTGCATTTTTGCTTAATTTTGTTTCACATTTTTTATCGTACCTAAGCATATAATGCACTACCTATTATTCCAGCATCATTACCTAGCTCTGCTATTACTATTTTTGGCATATTTTCTTTGTAAAATACATAATCTGCATTATAAAATTCGTTTATAAATTTTTCTAAAAAGATTTCTTTATAGTATGAGAAGCCACCACCAATACATATTGCCTGTGGCTCTAGAATATCTACTATATTTGATATTCCAATACATAAATTTTCTATATATTCATCTATTATCTCTTTTACAATAGGATTTGTTTGATTATTTTTTACTATATTTAACAGCTCTTCTCCATCTGTATTTTCTGGTAAATTTAAATTGTATCTAATATCATTTTTAAATCTTCTCATTGAGCCATATATTTCAAAACAGCCCTTACTGCCACATCTACAAACTTCACCATTTTTTTGAATTATCATATGTCCAAATTCAAATCCAGAGCTTCTTTCCGGTACAATCAACTTTCCATTATAAAAAGCAGCACCACCTATTCCGGTACCTAAACATATAAAAATACAATCTTTATAATTTTGTAATGCACCTAATTTTTTTTCTGCCAAACCAGCACATTTACCATCATTTTTTATATGAATTTCCGCATATTCAAAATTCTTTTGTAGCTCTTTTTTCAATTCAAAATCTTTTAATCCTAAATTAACACTATATTTAATAATATCATCTTTCACAATTCCTGGTATTCCAATTCCAATTTTTTCAATCTTTTCAAATTCTTCATCTTCCCACTTTTTCAAAATTGTTACTATTGTATTTACCAAAAATTCTTTTATATTATTTTTTTCAATATAAGTAATATTTTCTTCAACCTTTTTTAAGATTTTTCCATCAGGACTTACTACACCAACCCCTATATGGCTTCCTCCTATATCTATTCCTATGTTCATACTTTTCCATCCTTTTTAATAATCAAATTTAGTTCCGTTTGTAAGTTCAATTACAATATTATTTTCAGTTTCATTTCTTATTTTATCTTCTTTTCTTTGATTAATCAAACCATTTTCTCCAACCAAAACTCTTATAGTAATCGCTGCAAATATTAATACAACTAAAATTATAATTACCCAATTTATATATGTATCTCCCTTTTCACTTTTAAACATTTTTTACACCTCATTTATTACATTTTTTATAAAATCTCGTATATATATTGCAGATGTTCTAGCAGCAATTTTTCCAGGAATACCTAACTCATGTATACATCTAAATTTATTTGCATTTGCATATTCATAATCAACACCACCCGGATTTGATGCAACATCAATAATCAAAGTCTTATTTTTATCTAAACTTTTTAATTCAGTCTCCCCTAAAATCAAATGCGGAACAGTATTAACAATAACATCCATATTTTTGAGATTAAAATTTTCATCAACTACATTATAACCGCACATTTCAATATTTGCAACCTCTTCTTTTTTACTATCACAACAAAAAACATCAGCCCCCAAACAATTCAAAACCCTAGCCACTCTCTTACCAACTCTTCCAAATCCCAAAACAGCAACTCTACTATCATCAATAGTTATACAAGTATTATCAATTATCAACTTTACAACCCCCTCCGCCGTAGGAATTGCATTCTTAACAACAACCTCCTCATCCTTCATAAAATCAATAACCCTATTACATTTTTTAAGCTCATCAACAATATCATTCTTAATAGCTCCACCAAAAACAACCTTCTCCCTCACCAAACGAACAAACTCATCAACCAACACCCTCTTATCAGACAACGGACAAAACAAAACCTCACCATCCTTAGAAAAAGGAGTCGGCGTAATCACATAATCACATCTATTTATAACACTCAAAAAATCTCCATTCTCCTCATCCCCAAGAGCAAACGAAAAAACATTATCTCCACCATCTCTCAACAAATCCACCAATATACGATTACGCATATCTCCACCAACAACAGCAATATTCTTCATAAAAACCACTCCTTCACAATTTTTATACAACACATAATTTTAAAAGAAACCATTCCCAAAATATCATAATCATAATATCTCATCAACTACTCTACAATAACAGAAAATCGTAAACATTTTTTTAACACTCCATAATCTAACATTGTAGAGTAGGATATGAGAATATATATATTAAAATGTAGTTCCGCGCAGTTTGGAAGCTGTAGAGCATAAAAAAATTTGTACACCCCATAGCGGGGGTAAACAGTAATTCACACCAGTCAAGAAAAGGCGCACCAGTAAGGACTACATTTTAATATATATATTCTCATATCCGGCCCACTTCAAAGCAAAAAAAATAGACCTTATTAAGAAACCTCGGTCTATTCACATTATATTCATTCAAATAAAAATTGTTATTCCCTCTGATGCTCATCATTTTCCAATTCTTTTTCCACTTTTTTATCACTATTCCCATCAAACTTAGAATTATTATTCTTCATCTTCTCAATTAAACAAAATGTATCATCAAGATGCTTCTTAGTTCTCACTTCTTCATAAGTATAGTGATATTTACGCTTTTTGCTTTGTCCAGATCTTATTTGATCCATTATAGGTTCAAAAATTTCCTGCTTACTAACTTTCTTATAAAATCTATAATCTAATTCAATTGCAATGTTCACATATCCAACAGCCTTATCTTCTTCACCCTTCATTAAACAAATTATTGCCAAATAATAATATGCATCTGGTTCAGAATCTTTATCTTGCATACAATCTATAAATCTTGCCTCTGCTTCATCTAGCTCTCCTGTTATCAATGCAATTTGCGCAATATTTAATCTAGCATGATATAACATTGAATTTATAGCTGCTGCTTTTTCATAATATTCCTTTGCAGTTTGAAAATCATTTAATCTCGTATATGTCATTCCCAATCCATAATATAACTCATATCGCGTTGGATTATATTTTAATGCTTCTAAATATACTGAAACAGCTTGTTTAAACTTTTCTTGGTCATATAAAATTGTTCCTAATAGCTCAGATGCTTTATAATATTCAGGCTTTTTTGCTAATAAATCTTCTAGCATTTCCTCCGCTTCTTCTTGCTTTGAATTTTTATTTAGCAAAAACGCAATTTGATAATATGAATCATAATCTTTAGTATTAATTTCTATTGCCTTCACATACTCATCAATTGCCGCTTCATACTTTTCTTCACTTTCATATATTTGAGCTAATAGTTTATGTGCATAATAGCTATTTGGATATTTAGAAATAAGTTTTATTAGTTTTTTTCTTGCTATTTCATTATTTCCATATTTAAAATTCAATTTAGCAATAGAAATACATATAATTTCTGATAGAAATATATTATTTTTTTCAAGAAGCATTATTATTATAGGAATTATTACTGCCATTATGTATATTATTAATATACTAATAAAGTTTAATTTAATATTATTTAATATACTGACAAATCTAGCACCAATTCCTAAAAATTCTAATATTAATATATATACATATGTCGTATCATTTCGTTTTATTAATTTCCAAAATATAGATATAAATATTGCAAAAGCTAGTACATTAAATAGTATTTTTTCTATCATAATGCTTTTTTACTCCTATCTTTCGAATTTTTCTTTATAATTGTTAATACATTTTTCTACAATTGCTTCAGCTTCATCTCTTCCTAACATTTTATCTACAGATGTTTGTTTTTTTTCTAATTGTTTATATACTTCAAAAAAGTGCATTATTTCATCTAATAATTGTGTTGGTAATTCTGTTATATTTTTATAGTTATTTAAGTATGGATCATTTACTGGTATCGCTATTATTTTTTCATCTTCTTCTCCACCATCAATCATTTTTAATACACCTATTGGATATGTTTCTACTAATGTTAGTGGTACTATTTCTTCGTGACAAATTACAAGTACATCTAGTGGGTCTCCATCTCCTGCATATGTACGAGGAATAAATCCGTAGTTTGCAGGATAATGAGTTGCTGTATATAGAATTCTATCTAATCTTAACATTCCTGTTTCTTTGTCTAGTTCATATTTATTTCTTCCGTTTTTTTGTATTTCAATAACTGATACAAAGTTATCCTTTTTTATTCTCTCTCCATTTATATCATGCCAAATATTCATATAAATTTCCTCCTATGTTTTTATTTATGTATATAATTTTAGTCTAAATTTATAAAAAAGTCTACTACTTTTTTGTTTTTTTTGAAACCGTAGAAAAGATGCTATATATAATATAGCATCCTCTTTATTGCTTTACTATATAATTAAACAAAGCAATAATCTATTTTTAAAATCCAAATATTCCTTTTTTCTTTACAGGAGGTTGTTCATTCATTGTTTTTGCTAGTTGTGTTAATAGGTCTCTTTGCTCTTTCGTTAAACGTTTTGGTACTTGTACTTGTACATTAAATACGAAGTTTCCTTGACTTGATGTATTTATGCTTTTGAAGCCTTTGTTTCTTATTGTGAACTTTGTACCTGTTTGTGTTCCCTCTGGTATTTTGTAACTTTCTTTTGTTCCATCTACCATAGGTATTTCTAAATCTGCCCCTAATGTTGCTTGTGTAAATGTTATTGGTATTGTACAATACACATCATTTCCAGACCTTGTGTATATACTATGTTTTTTTACTCTTATTACAATATATAAATCACCTTTTGCTCCACCTCTTGAACCAGCTTCGCCTTCTCCTCTTAGTACTATTGTTTGATTGTCATCTATTCCTGCTGGTATTTTTACTTTTATTTTTGTTTGTTTTCTTACTTTTCCTTTTCCTTTACATATTTCGCAAGGCTGTTTTATTATTTTTCCAGTTCCATTACATGTTGAACAAGTTCTTGTTGTTTGCATTTGCCCTAATATTGTATTTTGTATTTGTCTTATTTGACCTGTTCCACCGCATACATTACATTTATCTATAACAGTTCCAGGTTTTGCACCATTTCCACCACAAGCTGTACAAGTTTCACTTCTTGTTATTGATATTTCCTTTTCTGTTCCTAAAAATGCTTCTTCAAATGTTATGTCTAAACTATATTTTAAATCTGCACCTTGTACTGGTCCGTTATTATTTTTTCTAGAGCTTCTTCCTCCAAATCCTCCTCCAAAGAATGATGAAAAAATATCTCCTATGTCACCAAAATCTGAAAAGCCATCAAATCCTGTTGAATAATAATTTGCACCTCCAGTACCTCCTCCAAATCCTTGTGGTCCATCTGGTCCAAACTGATCATACATTTTTCTTTTTTGTGGATTTGACAAAGTTTCATATGCTTCATTTATTTCTTTAAACTTTTTTTCTGCCTCTTCTTTATTATTAGGATTAGCATCTGGATGGTATTGCTTAGCAAGTTTTCTATATGCTTTTTTTAGTTCATCATCTGTTGCAGTTTTACTTACACCTAGGACTTCGTAATAATCTCTTTTCTGTGCCATATAAACTATTCCTTTCCATTTTCTTTTCCATTTTAAAAGTGAGACACTTTAAGATGTCTCTTTTTTATGTCTCACTTCATTTTAATTATTATTTATTATCGTTATTGTCATCTTCTACTTTGTAATCAGCATTATATACATTTCCGTTTTCGTCTGTATTTACATTTCCTTCAGCTCCTGCTCCAGGATTTGCTCCTTGTGCTTGTTGAGCTTGTGAATATAATTTTTCTGATACTGAATAGAATGTTGTTGTTAATTTTTCTGTTGCTGCTTTTATTGCTTCTATATCATCAGAATCTTTTACTTTCTTTAAGTTTTCAATTTCTGTTTCTACTTTAGCTTTTTCTTCGCTACTGATTTTATCACCTAATTCTGATAAAGTTTTTTCACAGTTATAAATTAAGCTTGATGCATTATTTTTAGCTTCTATTCCATCTTTTTGTTTTTTATCTTCAGCAGCATGAGCTTCAGCATCTTTTACTGCTTTTTCGATATCTTCGTCAGATAAGTTTGTACTTGCTGTTATTGATATATCTTGGCTGTTTCCTGTTGCCATATCTTTTGCAGATACATGAACTATACCGTTTGCATCTATATCAAATGTAACTTCAATTTGAGGTACTCCTCTTGGTGCTGCTGGAATTCCTGTTAATTGGAATCTTCCTAATGTTTTGTTATATGCAGCCATTTCTCTTTCACCTTGTAATACATGAACTTCAACTGACGTTTGACCATCTGTTGCTGTTGAGAATACTTGTGATTTTTTTGTTGGTATTGTTGTGTTTCTTTCAATTAATTTTGTGAATACTCCACCATATGTTTCAATACCTAATGATAATGGTGTTACATCAAGTAATACTAAATCTTTAACATCTCCTGATAATACACCACCTTGAATTGATGCACCTATAGCAACACATTCATCTGGGTTAATTCCTTTATTTGGCTCTTTACCTGTTATTTGTTTAACAGTTTCTTGAACTAATGGAACTCTTGTAGAACCACCAACTAATAATACTTGGTCAATATCATTTGATGTTAATCCAGCATCTTTTAAAGCTTGATTAACTGGTCCTGTTGTACTACGTACTAAATCACCAATTAATTCTTCAAATTTTGGTCTTGTTAATGTGATGTCTAAGTGTTTTGGTCCTGTGCTATCAGCTGTAATGAATGGTAAGTTAATGTTTGTTTGTTGCATTCCTGATAATTCTATCTTAGCCTTTTCAGCTGCTTCTTTTAATCTTTGCATTGCGCTTTTATCTGCAGATAAATCAATTCCGCTTTCTTTTTTGAATTCTGAAACTAAATATTTAATAATAGCTTCATCGAAGTCATCTCCACCTAGTTTGTTATTACCACTTGTTGCTAAAACTTCGAATACTCCATCACCAATATCAAGTATTGAAACATCAAATGTTCCTCCACCTAAATCATATACCATTATTTTTTGGTCTTTATCTTCTTTATCAACACCATAAGCTAAAGCTGCTGCTGTTGGTTCATTTATAATTCTTAATACTTCTAGTCCAGCTATTTTACCAGCATCTTTTGTTGCTTGTCTTTGTGAATCACTAAAGTAAGCAGGAACTGTTATAACAGCTTGAGTAACTTTTTGTCCTAAATAACTTTCAGCATCTGCTTTTAATTTTTGTAGAATCATTGCAGAAATTTCTTGTGGAGTAAATTCATCTCCATCAATGTTTACTTTTTCTGCTGTTCCCATTTTTCTTTTAATAGATATAACTGTTTTATCTGGGTTTGTTACTGCTTGACGTTTTGCAATTTGTCCAACTAATCTTTCTCCGTTTTTTGAAAATGCAACAACTGATGGTGTAGTTCTATTTCCTTCTGGATTTGGAATTACAACTGGCTCTCCACCTTCCATAACTGCTACACATGAATTTGTTGTTCCTAAGTCTATTCCTATAATTTTTCCCATTTTAAAATCCTCCTTTAATATCCTAAAAGAATAATATTAGTAGTGGGTGCTAAAATATTTTCTTTTAAATTTCTTATTTACTTAAATGATTTTATTCTTTTGTTTTATATAGGTTTCCCTATTATTTTTTTATTTATATATATTAATAAATTTTTCAATTTACTAATTTATAACTTTTTTACTAGTTAGCCACAACAACTAATGAATGCCTAATTACTTTGTTTCCTATCATATAACCTTTTCTGTATTCTTCTTTAATTTCTTGTGGTCCTAAGTTTTCATCAACAACAGAAGTTATTGCTTCATGAAGTTCTGGATCAAATGTTTTACCTATAGTTTCTATTTCTGTAACACCATTTGATGTAAGAACATCTTTAAATTGTTTTAATACGAGTTCTATTCCTTGTTTAAAATTTTCATCTTCTGTTTTAACTTGAACAGCTTTTTCAAGGTTGTCTAATATTGGTAATAATGAAGATGTTATATCTGCAATTAAAGAATTATATAGACCTTCTCTTTCTTTGCTACTTCTTTTTTTAAAATTTTCAAATTCTGCCATTAATCTTTTTAGTCTATCATCTTTTTCTTCAATTTCTTTTTTTTGTGTCTCAATTAAAGCTTTTATTTTTTCTAGCTCTTTTTTATTGTTTTTGCTGTTTTTTACATCTTCTTGATTTTCGTCTTTTTTTATTTCTTCCATTATTTTCCTCCTTCATCAATTAACCTTTGAATATATCTCATTACTGAAATTATTTTTGAATAGTTCATTC
>OKRZ01000342.1_pt1 | contig 34597 bp, 28 predicted proteins | sample 1601141 | NCBI WGS metagenome assembly OKRZ01 (sample SAMEA3541524, study PRJEB24748) | human gut metagenome | biome: human gut; feature: human-associated habitat; material: faeces | place: China | collected 2012
GTATATCGGCAAATACAACGGCCTGCAGCAGATAGGCTGGCCCGAATTCTACGAGCAGGGCAACGCTTGGGAGGCTACTTTCATGGCTCCCCAGTTTTTCTACAGCCATGTTGAGCCCAACGGACTGCCCGACGCCTCGAAAGTGATAATCCATGAGCTCAGCTCTATCAGCGACATTCCCGCCGGTACCGACGGCCTTATCGCATGGCAGAGCCAGGTGGTACGCTGCAACAACATCAAATTCGTGCCCAAGGTCGACACCAATACCGGTGAGCTCGTAACCAATTTCGGTGTCTACAAGACCAACATGAATCAGGGCGTGGAACTCGCCGGCCAGGAGGTGACGATGCGCGTGAGCGGCTATGCCGACTTCGTCAACGACCCGATGCCCACCGATGCCTGCGACGCCAAGTTCTTCCTCTCCTACTATGGCACCGGCTGGCAGCTAATGCTCATGAGCACCGACGACATCTACAATATCGGTAACCCGTCGCTTCCCGTCGGCACCGAGGACAATCCCTATAGCGTGACCCGCGCAATCGAGGCCATCGACGGCGGCGAGACTCCCGCAGGATGGATTTCGGGCTATATCGTAGGAACCGTGGCAATGGAAGTTACCAACGTCACCTCCAACGACGACATCGACTGGGGCACCGACGCCATGCTCGCCTCCACAGTCGTAATCGCTGACGAGGCCGACTGCCGCGACTTCTCGAAGTGCTTCATCGTTCCTCTGCCCACCGGCTCAGTTATGCGCGAATATGTGGCCATCCTCAACCATCCCGAGAACGTGGGCAAGCAGCTCAAGGTGCTCGGCACTCTCGACCACTATCTCGGCACCTATGGCCTGACCGGCAACAACGGCACTGCCGCCGAGTTCCGTCTCGAAGGTGTGGAGGTGCCCGGCGGTCAGCCCACCGAAGGCAACGGCACCAAGGAGGCTCCCTACTCCTGCGAGAAGATCATCGCCCTCAACCCGCAGTCGACCACCGACGCCGTAGAGTCGGGCGTTTGGGTGAAGGGCTACCTCGTAGGCTACTACAACAACAATACGAAGCAGTGCATGTTCCAGAGCGCAGGCGCTCTCGGAGCCAACATCCTGCTTTCCACCAATCCCCAGGCATCGACCAAGGAGGAGTGCATCTGCATCCAGCTTGTAAACGGCACGCAGCCGCGCATCAACCTCAACCTGATCGACAACCCCGGCCTGCTCGGCGCTGAAATCATGGTGCAGGGCGACGTGATGAAATACAACACCTTCCCCGGCATCAAGAACACCTCCGACTATTCGATTCTTTCGCAGCCCGTAGGGCCCGACCAGCCCGACGTTCCCACCGGCGGCGACGGCACGGAGGCTTCTCCCTACGCCGTAGGCAGCATCATCGCCATGGCTCCCTCGTCGACCACCGAGGCCGTCAAGGAGGATGTATGGGCTGAAGGCTACCTCGTAGGCTACTATAAAGACTATGCAGCCCACTTCACAGCCGAAGGCGCACAGGCCGCCAACATCCTGCTCGCAGCCACCGCTACCGCCTCCACCAAGGAGGAATGCATCTGCATCCAGCTCGTCAACGGATCCGACGTACGCAAGGCGCTCAATCTGATCGACAATCCCGGCAACCTCGGCAAGAAGGTATCGGTTCGCGGCGACGTGATGAAGTACAATTCCCTCCCGGGTATCAAGAATACCGACGCCTATAAGATCGACGGCCAGGGTGGAGGCGACCAGCCCGACACCCCCACCGGCGATGCCATCTTCGAGGAGACATTTGAAGGAGGCACACTCGGCAACTTCACCGCTACCGTCGAGACTTCCGGCAGCTGGACCGGCTGGCGCGCCAACACCCGCACGCCGCTCTGCGCAATCGCCAACTCCTATGTGAATTCGGCAAACGAAGCTGCTACGGCATGGCTCATCTCGCCTGAAATCAGCCTGAACGGCGTAAGCAACGCCACGCTCTCGTTCGAACACGCCTTCGGCTTCTATTTCCCCACCTCGCAGGACGCCTTTTGCACGGTTTACGTCCGTGAGAAGGGTGGCAGTTGGAATCAGCTTACGCTCACCAACTTCCCGGCCAAAGGCACAGGCAACTGGACTTCGTTCGCAGCCAACACTTTCAGCCTGAGCGCCTATGCAGGCAAGACAATCGAAGTCGGCTTCAAATATATGAACGACGGCAAGCAGAGCGTAGCCTGGGAAATCAAGAACTTCAAGGTTACGAAGTAAACCGCTTCTCCCTCAGCAATTAAATTATCCCATTATACCCGAAGCGGGGTGTCGGATTTGCCGACACCCCGCTTTGCTGTTTTGTGTAAGAGACAACTTTCGCTACAAGGAGAAATTGCAGAACCTCCGCAATGTAGGGACGCACGGTCTGTGCGTCCGAATATAATCAATTAAATTTCAACTGATTATACGGACGCACGAGCCGTGCGTCCCTACAAGATGGTCGATAATTGCTGGTTCTGCAGCATTCACTTTCGCGACCCTGCTATGACGCGCCTTCTTTAGCTTTGCTGATGGTAACTAAATACACGCCTGCAAAGATGAGAATTACTGCCACGACTTTCGGGACGTTGAATGTATCCAGCCCCAGATATACCCCAACGAGCGAGGATACGATGGGCTGCACATAGTTGTACATTCCCACTATGGTGGGACGCAGGTTTTTCTGGCCGATCATTATGCAGATATACGCCAGATAGGTGGCGCAGACCACTACGTAGGCTACGCCGGCCCAGTGGATCGGTTGCAGCGACGCCCATTCCGTTGCCAGCACCGACGGCACCGACACCGGAATCAGCCCGATGGCCGCGAACAGAAACATCCACTTCATCAGCGTGATAAGCGAGTAGCGGCGTATGAAATTGCGGTAGAGCGTGAGGTAGAGCGCGTAGCTCAGTTGCGCGCAGAGCACTATCAGGTCGCCCGCCAGAGGATTGTCGCCGCGCACGGCGCGCTGCGCTCCCGACAGCACCAGAATTAGAGCGCCGGCCGCCCCGAGCAGTATGCCTCCGATTTTCTTTCCGGTGATGGGCTCGCGCAGTATGAGCCACGCCAGCAGCATTACCCACATTGGCATCGTGGTGGTTACGATCGACGCCTCGCCGGGCGACGTGAGCCCCACGCCGAAGATAAAGCATCCCTGGTTGAAGAGCACGCCGAGAAAAGCTGCCCCCGCCAGGCGCAGCAGGTCGGGACCGCTCACGTGCTCCTTGGGGAAGAAAAGGCCCGTCAGCCAGAAGAGGGCCGCTGCCCCGAAGATGCGGAAATCCACCATCAGAAGCGACGTAAGTGCCGAGGTGGTAAGCAGAAGTTTGGTGGCCGGAGCCATCAGGCCCCACATCACGTTGGCCCCGAGCATGGCCGCGTGTCCCTTTATCTTGAAATCGCTCATAATTCAGAGATTTGTGGTGGGCGGTGTGTCAAAAATCAATATTATGACACGCACTCTTGTTTTTGCGGGTGCAAAGTTAGCGATTTTATTCCAAACTGATTTCTGAATGATATGCGGCGCTATTGGGCGATTTGCGGAATTTTCGTAATTTTGCCTGTGGAATGAAGCGGTCGGTGCCACATGTGGCGCCGCTTCTCCCCGTCGGTTTCCGGCGAATAGCAATATTATCTCAATCCCCGTATGCAGCCTTTAAGCCTCAGAGGCATGGGTGTGGCTCTGGCCACCCCGTTCAAATCCGATTTTTCGGTAGATTTCCCTGCTCTGGCCCGTCTGGTCGACTACCAGATTGCGGGCGGTGCGTCGTATCTCGTTGTACTCGCCACCACCTCGGAGGCGGTTACGCTCACCTGCCCCGAGCGGGCCGGGGTGGCGCGCTTTGTGGCCGACCGGGTTGCCGGGCGCGTGCCGCTGATTCTTGGCATGAGCGACAACTGCACGCAGCGCCTCGCCGAGCATGTGGCCGAAGTCGACCTCAGCGGCTACAGCGCCATCCTCTCGGTGGTACCTTACTACAACAAGCCCTCGCAGGAGGGCATCTACCGCCATTTCAAGGCCGTGGCCGAGGCATCGCCGCTGCCTGTGGTGCTCTACAACGTGCCGGGGCGCACGGGGCGCAATATGGAGGCCGCAACCACCTTGCGTCTGGCGCGCGAACTTCCCGGACGCATCGTGGGCATCAAGGAGGCCTCCGGCTCGCTGGAGCAGGTGGCCGAGATTCTGCACGGTGCTTCCGAGGGGTTTCAGGTAGTGAGCGGCGACGACGCCCTTACCCGACGCATGATCGGCCTGGGGGCTGTCGGAGTTATATCCGTGGTTGGCAACGCCTTGCCGCGCTACTTCTCCGAGATGGTCGCCTTGGCCTTGGAGGATGCCGACAGCGCGCTTGCAGAGCGTATCGACGCATCCCTGCAGCCGCTCGACAAGGCGCTTTTCGCCGAATGCAACCCTTCGGGGCTCAAATGCCTGCTTAACCTCATGGGTCTGGCCGAGGATGTGGTGCGACTGCCGCTCGTGCCTGTCGGGTCGGCCGTACGTCAGGCCATGGGCGAAGCCCTCGGCTCGCTCCCTGCGGAAGCTACGCAGCAGTAGGAAATGATAAAATTAAATCGTAACTTTGCACGCGGAAACATCAGCATTTCCCACGGCAATGCAGCCTTATCCGATGCTTCCCATGCAATGTAGGGACATCGCTTTTGCAATGTATACTATGCATATAATGGTCCGGTAGCTCAGCTGGATAGAGCAACTGCCTTCTAAGCAGTCGGTCACGCGTTCGAATCGCGTCCGGATCACCAACAGCCACTTCGCGGTGGCTGTTTTGATTTACGTTAATAGAAGAATTGACGTTTTTCTTTGGCAGAGAATAAGTCGCTGTTTCGACATGCATTCAGAACGGCTGACAAATCCGGTTCGGTCAGCGCTCCGACAATAGTAGTCTGACCATCCTGCATCGACTTGACAAGTACGGAAATAGATCGGGTCTGAATCTCGTTCGCTCCGAGGAATGAATCATAACGCAAAAACGGGTAGTCGGCTTTGCGAAGTTGATATTGCATGGCAAAGTGCGCGGGCTTTGATTCTAAAATGGGATGTATGCGGGAATTAATAAAGAAAAAACCGGCTATGAATTCCTCTGAAATACCGACTACAGCAAAAAATTTGGCATGGTCGATGTCTTCAAAACTGTCGGAAAGCAGTATTGAACCGCGTTGTATACCTTTCTGAAGAAGGATTGCGGGCAGCTCCATCAGAGAAACGACGTTTGGGTTTTAAGATTGTCGGCGATGTATTCCACGTAGGGTTCCTCATCGCCTGCCTCGCGCAAGATGTCTTTAACCGATATGGAGCGGTCTCGCTGAGTATTATTCCATGCCAGACCATGAGAGAATGCTGTGAGTTCGGCAAACGATTTGTCACGACATATGCCGATTGCGTAGTCGAGGCATTGCACATCTGATACGGAAAGTTCATCCATATCAGGAGCCTTTAGGCCGCGCACAATAAATCTGTTGTCAAATACTAAGCAATTTCTCAATTGATTGATTTCCGGTACCGAGGAGAAAAAGCTGTCGCCACGCAGAGCCTTGAGGATGTCGTCGACATACGAGGGAACGGGACCAAACTGCATCGCGATATATGTGTCGCCGGTAATGCTTCGGCCATATTCTGAGAGATGGCGCTGATCTGCAAAATAAAGGATTTTGCAAAGGCGGTGCATATCGGAGGTTCCTCCTAACATCTTCAATATGTATAGAAGAGAATTTATAGCTCTGTCGTATTTAAACAATTTATGCATAGTCTCGAAAATCAGTTTTATTGTTTGCAAATTTAGAAAGAAACATTGATATACCCAAGCAATATCAATGATATAACACTGGAATAACGAAGATACAGAAATCATTGTTGTATTCTGATTACATAAAAGAAACAACGCGGGTACGTCAGTAATTAGCATCAGCATCCGTAATATTTCCGTATTTATAATATGTATGGATGTTCTTTTGGAATTTTATCGCTATTTTTGTATGAGCGTTGGTTCGGTACGAGGTGGGAACGGCGGATTCCGACTTTTAATTTTGAAATGCAAAATGAGCACAAGACATACTAAAAAGGCGAAAACGCTGTTTGAAAATATCAAACACGTATATGAGACTGGTCAGGAGAACTGGTCTTCCGGAGAACTATCCACGGCGCTGGAGTATTCTGACTATAGATATTTCGAGCAAGTTGCCCGCAAGGCATACATTGCATGCCGCAATAGTGGTGTAAACCCTGTTGACCATTTCGTTGTAAGGAACGAAATGGTTAAGATAGGCTCCGGCGCTGAGCGATAGGCTGTTACGGTGCTTATCTTCTGAAGAGCCCTGAAAATTATATGGCTCCTTGGTTTGTTTCGGGTACTCATAAAGCGAAACTGACGTTTGCGTGGCGGAGGGAGCGACGAATGAATAAAGATTAAAGATGAAAAGGATTTTTTATTTGATTGCAGTGTGCGTGGTTATGATGTCAGTAAGCGCATGCTACCGGCATCGGTACCCTTACGATAAACTCGCCGAGGCCGACAGCCTCATGGAGGAGCACTACGACTCGGCGTGGACGATTCTCAACGCCATTGATACGGCGGCTATCTCCTCCGAGGCCAACAGAGCATATTATGCGCTGCTCTACGCCCAGTGTCAGTACAAGCAGTATATCTACGAGACCGACGACAGCCTGATTTCCACAGCCGTCGACTACTACACGCGCCACGACGATCGCCGTAAGCTGATGCGCAGCTACTACTACCGCGGGCTTATCCACATGACCAACAACGCTTATGCCAAGTCGGTTTCCGATGTTGTAATGGCTGAGCGGCTTGCCCGTCGGCTGGAGGATACGCTCTTGCTGGCCCGCACAAACGAGACCCTCGCCGATCTCTACAACAGGGCTTACAATGTAAAAGAGGCGATAAATAGACGCAAGTCAGCCATAGAATATTATAAAGTCATTCCCGGGAAAGAGAGAAATGCGCTTTTCTGCACAGTGGATTTAGCCAGAAATTATAGTCCGGATGGCAATCATGACAAAAGCCTGCATATTCTGGACAGCCTTCTGGCTGTGGTGCCTGCGAACGATACGGTGTTGCTTAGCTATATATATGGTACCTACATATTTACATATTATTATGCGGAAAAACCTTCGAAAGCTGTCGAATCATTTTATCGTTTGAAAGAGTTATCTCCCGATAGTTACAGTGGTTATGCGCCAATCCCGAAAATAGCCCAGAATTTTATGAATTGTGGCCAGATTGATAGTGCCAACTATTATCTTGCGTTATATCCAGAGAATTGTCAGGATGGTTATAATGATTTGTATTATGCAGTGAAATACGAACTCGCAAAGATGGCAGGTCGATATGACTCAGCACTTGTGAATCTGGAGAAAGAATGTATAATTTCCAATTCCAAGGAAGGTAAAATGTTTTCTGATAATATAGCTGTTGTGGAAAAGAATTCCATTGAGAGGGAAAACGACGAGAATTTAGTCCGAATCAGTCGACTTTCGTCAACACTGATGATTTTAGGTGTTATTCTTATTATCCTGGTATTGATTGCCGGACTATTGCGTTTTAAGGTCTTATATCAGCGTAAGAAACTTGAAGAGAAACTATTTGCTGTCGACCAACTAACCCGAGAAATTAACAATTTAGAGACAGATTTGGAAAAAGCATACGTTGAGAAGCAGACTGCCGCGGCTTTAGCAGAATCCAGGACTGAGAAAGTCAGGCTTCAGACTCAGCGGTTATCCAGACATAACAAGATGTTGGAAGGAGCTTTCGGTAAACAACTTGAGATGTTGGATATTCTCAGCAAAGAATATTTTGAGAAGAAAGATGGAGGAGAACTTGTACGCTCATCGATGTTGAGAACCTTTGAAAAGGAATTTCATAAACTATCCAATAAAAGTAGTCTGAAACGTTTTGAAGAAGTGGTAAACAGAAGCCGGAATAATATAATTGAAATAATACGAACAGAAATTCCAAATCTTTCAGAATCGGATATCTGTATGATAACCCTGCAACTTGCAGGCTTCTCAGCTAAATCAATCTGTGTGATTCTCGACTGGCAACTTGGAAATTTTTACAATAGGCGGCTTAGGATTAAGGAAAAAATCAATACATCTGGGGCTAATCATGCCCCTATGCTCCTCTCGGCTCTTGGAATAAAGCAAAAAAACGAATAAATTGCTTGATTATACGCTGTATGTCAATTATTTAAGATGTTGTAAAGTGATAGAAAAACAAGTTTAGCGGTTAAGATTATTTATCACATAATCAGAGTCTTGCGAATTGAGATTCTTTTAGGCTGATATATTTTTAGTGGCTCACATTTTAGAGACTAATAACATTGGTTTCCTAAATTTGAGAAAACTAAAATTAATATGAATCTCAATTTAAAAGTATTTGTTTTTGCTGTTATAGCATGTATTCTGATGGTTTTTGATGGTACAAAGGCCTGGAGCCAGAGTGTTCATAAAGGAGCTGTGCTTATCCCCATGTCCGAACCCGGTTTTAGGCCTCATTCTCCATCTGATGATGGCATTGATATGATATGCTATCTGAGCGATGGAATGCTATATGTGGAAATCGAGGATTTCTCGGGGATGATATATGTGGAGCTTCAAACTCTGGATGGAAGATGCGTACATAGGGAATATTACTATTACACTAACCCTTACACAATTTCAACCTCTTCGCTTCATGGAGACTACGTCGTCAAAATCAAAATCGACGATGCTACCTATCAGGGCTATTTCAATATTTGATAATAAACCAGAAACACTATAATTACTAACCGGGTATATGCGCTGATTTGACTGTCAAATTTGGTATTGTCGAATTTATTTGTCCAACTTTTTGGAGATATTAATATTTCCATTAACTTTGCATAATGACGAATGAGTCGGTTCAATCAAGTATAGGCCATAAAACTTTTTTTCAATGAAAATCAATCATTTATTTTTGGCTATCACGATGGCTTTAGCCACCGGCGCTTGCTCGGACAACACATTTATTCCGGTAGAGGAAGAGGAAACGGTCTCCATAGGCAATGCTCAATCTATTCAGAGAAGTGAGGATGAGGCAATGACTTATGCCGCTCAGTTTCTGAATATATTCCCGCATAAGGAGAGCAGAAGTCTGCCCGACATCCAAATCCACGCTCTTACAAATAAAAGCAGCCGTTCTTCAGCAACAGCCGATACTCTGCTTTATATCGCCCAGTATGGTGAAAATCAGGGATACGCTATAATTTCCGGTTCAAGAGAGCTTTCTCCGGTACTCGCATACGTTGAAGAAGGAAATTTCTTCGACATCGAAAATGCTAACAATGGTGGATTCCAGATGTACATGGAGGCCGCATCTGATTATGTAGAGCATTCCATGAGTAGGGAGTCTATAATCGACAAACCAATCAAGCCTGCTTTTGACGACTGGACAATTCGTTATAATGATACCATTGCACCCAAATTGACAGTGGCCTGGAGTCAGGAATATCCGGAGGGGTATTTCTGCCCGAATCGAATAAGCGGATGTGTCATCACAGCTGTTGCGCAGATTTTATCATATTATGAGGCTCCAACAGACCTTTCGTTGACATATCCCAATCATCCTATAGCAAAAGTTCAGCTTGATTGGTCAGAGATAAAAAAGCATAAGACATCTTATACATCGGATTGGGTGGATTATCCGTGGGCTATAAGTACTCATATGGCTACTTGTCAGGCCTCGGAAGAAGCACATGTGGCTTTGGCATATTTATGCAGGGAATTGGGCCATAGGAGCCATGCTACTTATAATCCAAGAGAGACCAATAAAGGTACAGGTGCATCAATGCAAAATGCTCAGGAAACGGCTTCTGCAATAAGGAATCAAAACAAGTATGAGTATAATTTAACTGCTGTTTGTGAATATTCAAAAGCTCGCTTCCTTTTGGATCACATCAAAAAAGGTGTTGTGCTTATGAGTGGTTTTGTGACTCCAACTTCAGATGGACATGCCTGGGTGGCAGATGGAGGATTAAAAGTTGGAACCGTACGCACGCATGTGGATTATGGAGCGAATTTAGATGGCTCCAATGTTGTGACTGTTACGGAGAACCTTGAAATGCTTGTACATTTTAACTGGGGATGGGGTGGTTATGGAAATGGTTACTTTAATCCGGAAGTTTTCAATCCTGAGGATGCAGAGTCCTATGATTTTATGTCGTCTGGAATGAACAAGGATTATAAGTATAATCTTAAGTATATCGCATTTTACAAAGAACAAATGACAATATTATGAGAAAGGCATTTAACTATGTAATTTTTCTTGGACTGGCTGCTATGATGACGGCTTGCTCCGACAATGATGGTGCGGAGGATATGCAGAACCCTGAACCTGTGCCTCCTACACCGGTAGTTACGCTTCTTACGGCTGAGGAGCAGGCAGCCCTGCCTGCGATTAACGCTGCTCAGCTCGATTTCTTCGAGAAGGTCTATAAGCGTGCTCAGTCGGGCGAGAATGTGGTCTGCTCGCCGCTGAGCGCTCAGGTGCTTCTGTCGATGCTGGCCAACGTCACCGCTCCTGAGGCTGCCGCCGAGATTTGCTCGGCATTGGGCTGCACTGATAAGGAACTGCTCAATTCTCTTAATGCCAAGCTGATGGGCGCTATGAAGAATGCTTCGCCTGTTACGTTCAAACCTGCGAATGCTCTCTGGTACGACACGCAATTTACATTGTCGGATGCGGGAAAAAATTTAATTGCCGGCCCTTATTCTCCGGAAACATTTGCCCGCGATTTCAGTGGTGGTGGTATCATAGGTGAGATTAATAAATGGTGTGCCGAACGCACGGAAAACCTCATTACAAAATTATTTGATGAAGGTGAGGAACTTAAAGTTTTCGCCCTGCTTAATGCCTTGTATTTCTACGGGCCGTGGGCTGATGAATTCGATGTAAATGAAACCCGCGACAAGGATTTCTACGGCGAAAGCGGTATCACCAGCGTAAAAATGATGCATAACGAGGGCCACGTAGGAGTTTTCGTGGACCGCGAGACGATGCTTCCTACCGGATTGGAACTCAAATGCAAGGGGAGCCAGTATGTGGTGGATTATATCATGCCACATGAGGGCCAGTCGCTCGACGATTTTATCAGTGCGGAAAATATTAGGCAAGTTTTCACTATGATGGGTTCAGACAATGCCGTTTACTCAATTCCCAAAATGAAACTGACACCTGACAGGATTGATTTGAAGAAAGCTTTAGCCGATTTTGGAATCGCTAAGGTGTATAATCCGGAAGCCATACGTATGTTTACCGCAGCGGTTACGCTGAAGGATGTGTATCAGAAATCTGCTGTGGAAATTGACGAGAAAGGTGCAAAAGCCGCTTCTGTCAGTGTTGGTACGGGGCTTGAAACCGCACCATTGGCGATGTCGGTGGTAATCGACCGCCCATTTGTAATGCTTATCCGCGAGGTCTCGACCGGCACAATCCTCTTCGCCGGCGCCGTCCGCAACCTCTGAGCGGCGATTATCACGTAATAACAACAGAGAAAAATAATTGACTATGAAAAAAATGCAGTTGAAAAGTATGCTGGCGGCGGTCGCTACAGTGGTAGCGATGGGTGTGGCCGGATGCTCGTCGGAGAGCGAAAACGTGCCCGAGGTTGAACCGGATGGCACCAAGGGAGGCAAGACGGATACGCCTACAGAACTGAATCTTACGGCTTCAGAAATGAAGGCCGCAGGGCAGACGGCCGGGTTCCAGGCCGGTTATCTGGCCGAGGCGCTGAAGGCGTCGCAGGCCGACCGCGTGGTGGTGGCCCCTATGAGCGCTCAGATGCAGCTCTCGATTATCGCAAACGTATGCGGACCGGAACTCCGCTCGCAGATTGTGGCAGCGCTCGGTACCGACGATCTTGAGGCTGTCAACTCCCTGGCCTACAAGATGGCCAACGTGCTGCCGCAGGTGGATTCGCAGGTGGATTTCACCGAAGCCTGCTCCGTATGGGCCACCGACCGACACGCTCTCGATGGGGCTGTATCGGCGCGTCTCGGCGAGGTGTTCGGTATCGCGCCCGAGGTGTGCGATTTCACCAAGGCCGACGCCTGTGCACTGAAAATCAATGGTTGGGTAAACGACAAGACCCAGGGGATGATTCCCTCTATCGTTACGCCCGCTGATTTTAATTCCGAACTGCTTGCCATTCTTGCCAACGCCGAATATTTCAAAGGAGCGTGGACGCGTCCCTTCAAGCCCGAGAACACTAAGGAGGCCACTTTCCGCGGCACGGCCGGCACTCAGACCGCCTCAATGATGAACGCCAAACTCGGCATGGCCGAGGCATATGCCGGAATCGATTTTTCGGCCGTAATCCTCCCGATAGGCACAGGCACTAACTTCACCGTAACGCTCGCTATGCCCGCCGAAGGCACGTCGCTCGAAGCTCTTGCCGCTAAGGATGTCAAGAGCATCAGGCAGAAGATGGACGTCTGCACCCTTAAGCTCGGAATGCCGAAATTCAAGGCTGAGGGCACGAGGATGGACGTAAACCGCCTGGTGACTCCGCTCGGTGTAACCTCGCTCCGCACGCCGGAGACATCGGAACTCTTCGTCGACGCTCTGCCCGCGATTTACGACGTATTCCAGAGCGCTGTGGTATCTTTCGACGAGCATGGAGCCGAGGCCGCATCCGTAACCTGGAGCGGCATGGCAACCTCGACGGGCGACGAAACAACCCCGAAGGAAGTAGAGATTACATTCGACCGTCCGTTCCTCTTCTACATCACTGAAGCCCGCACGGGCGCAATCCTCTTCGCCGGCGCCGTCCGCAACCTCTGAGCGTCGAAGAAGACGCGACTTCAAATCCAGACGACTGTTCCCCCCAAGGGTGGCGGATGCGCCGCTGCGCATCGCCTCCCTTAGGGCAACAGCGAAATAAATTGTGAAATAGCTAATTATCTCAAAGCCAAATTTAAAGATTGATTGATATCAAACGAAATTAAAAGACAGACTTATATAAGGTTGATTTGATAATAATTGATTCGGAGGCTCTCCCTGCGACGGGGCGAGCCTCCGGTTATATCTGAATGGCGCTGTTTTCGGTAACTTTCAACATACTCGCAATTTGTGCGAAAATTATTGGGGTAATATCATCGATTTTCGGCCGGAGCCGCGGCGTTGAGCCAGAAGCAGAGGAATATGATGCCGCCGGTATAGGTGAGCCACCCTTCGGATACGCCGTTGATGAGCAGGAGGATGGCGATGGCTATGGTGTAGCCGTGGCCGACTCGGATCTGACGGCGAAACCACGCGGCGAGCCATACGGCGAACGAGGCGAAGCCCACCACCCCCGTCTGCGACAGCAGCGTAAGCCACGACGAGCCCGGCTCGAGCGGCCCCCGGTCGGGCGTCCAGTTGGGGTCGACGGTCGGCAGCGTGCAGCGGTCGAAAGCATGGAAGCCCAGCCCGAGCACCGGATTGTCGAGAAATTCGCCCAGACGGTCGGTCCAGAGCGCGCTGCGCGAGCGGAAGAGGCTTCCCGCCTCGAAATCCCAGGAAAGTTTCAGCAGAATACCCTCCGAAAAAAACGCCGCCCCCAGAATGAGTATAAACGTTGTGCCGGCGACGGCTATAAAGAGCGCCTTGCGGTGGGCGAGGATGTAGCGGCCGTGGGCAACCGCCACATAGAGCATCGCCGCCACACACCCGATCAGAGCCATACGCGAGGCCGCCTGCATCAGCGTCAGAAATGCCGCCGCGGCGAGCACGATGAGCCACAGGCGTCTGCGCCGGTCCGTCGCCCCGGCGAGCGTGGCCTTCCAGAGAGCGTCTACAACCACGAGCGCCGAGATGGCCGACAGCATGATGCGCTCGTTGGTTATGCCGTCGCGGTCGGCGTAGGGAATGAAATCGTAGAGCCGCGAATGCACGTCGACTATGGCCGCCGTCACATATACGATGAACGAAAGCACCACGATTACCCTCAGTCCCCAGAGCAACAGCCTCCAGAGCCTCTTTCGCATCTCGCACAGCCCCTCGGAGACCATCAGCGGCCCGATGGCCGCCAGCATCAGCACGAACAGGGCCAGCTTCGGCACCGCCATAAATGCCGGATTCGGGCGGCACACCGCCACCGACAGCACACACACACACAGATATACGGCCAGCGGCACATCGATCCTATACGGCCCTACGCGCCACAGCCCCCATCCGTCCCCTTCAGAGCGCATCCCTGCGCCCGCTGTAGGCTGAAGGCCGCCCATGCCGGCAGCCACCAGAGGAAGCACCCCCATGAGCGCAGCCACGAAGCCGCCGAGAATCATCAGCGAGTCCGAAATCACCGTGAGCCACGGCGAACCCAGCATCGCCGAACTGAGGCGCACCAGCACCCCCGCTCCGGCAATCCCCGTGGCAACATTCAGCATCCGTCGGTCTGTAATCATGGCATAAAGTTACGAAAAAATCCCGAACCGGAGGCCATCGCCCCCGGCTCGGGATAATAATGTATGCAACGAAACTGTAAACCCTTATTATTGCCGCATGCCCAACCCCGTAGGGGTGGCATACCTGTAGCCAGGGGTGCCAACCCCTGGGTCGTTATGCGGCGCCCTCTCAGAGGCGGAGGCGGCGCTTGCGCACCTCTACCGCCGGGTTCCCCCGGTAGATGGTCCAGGGCTCCAGGTCGTGGCTCGCCACCGACCCGACCACTAATACCGCCCCCTCGCCCATGGTGACACCCGGGCACACCGTGGCCTTGGCGCCCACCCATGCCCCACGACCCAGCGCGATCGGCCCCACCATGAGGTCGAACGTCGGCCGCGTGAAATCGTGATTGCCGCAGAGCAGCATCGCCCCCTGCGAGATGCAGACGTCGGAGGCGATGTCCACCTTCGCCAGATTGTCGATCCAGACCCCTTCGCCGATCCAGGTGTTGTCGCCCACGCGCAACCGCCACGGGTACTTTATGTTGACCCCCGGTTTGATCACTACCCCGCGGCCGACCTCGGCGCCGAACGCCCGCAGCACCGCCGCCTTCAGCCCGCTGCTGATACAGAAGCGATTGCGCAACAGCAGCAGATTCGCCACGTACCACGCCAGCACCTTCCATCGCGGCGCCCCCGTCGAGAACCACGAATTGTCGAACCCCCCGAGATTCACACCATCCATAATGCTCTTACTATTAACGATTTGCTACGCTGCGGTAAACCTCGGCAAGCTGTCGGCCCACCGCGTCGACCGAATAGAGGCGGTCGGCCAGCGCCACGGCGCGCCGCCCCATAGCCCGGCGCTCGTCGGCCGAAAGCGCCGACAGACGCCCGAGCGCGTCGGCAATCGCTCCCGGAGCGTTATCCCTCCAGTATCCGCAACGCTCCTCCTCGAGAATCCGCCACGGCGTCCCCTTCGAAGCCACCACCGGCACCCCACACGCCATCGCCTCCACCACGATATTCCCGAAATTCTCGAAATCACTCGGCACCACGAGCACGTCGGCCTCGCGCAGTGCGGCGTATTTCTCCGCCCCGCTGAGAAATCCGGGCATCTCCATCCGGTCGGATATTCCGGCGGCGGCAGCGCGCGAGCGCAGCCCGGCCTCGAAGTCGGCCGAGCCGCCTCCGATGAGGCGCAGACGGCAGTCCCGCCGCCCCTTGGCCCATATGGCGAATGCCTCGATGAGCAGGTCGATGCGCTTGCGACCGTCGAACCGCCCCAGGTATGCGATGGTGCGCACATCCGCGTAATCCTGCTTGGACGCGCCCACGGCCGATGTATCTACGGCGTTTGGTATGATTTCCACACGATTTGTGAAACCGAGGGCGCGATAGTGTTCGGCCTCCTCCTCGCATGTGGCGTGAATCGCGGCAGCGCCGCGGAGAGTGTCGGCCTCATAGGCCGCCAGCGACAGGCGTTTGAACCACCGCCGCTGACCCAGCGCCTGCGGGTAAAGCATACCGCGGAGCGACACCACGTAGGGAATTCCCTTGCGTCGCGCCCATCGCGCCCCCTGCGCCCCGATCAGGCGCCAAAGCCCCTGAATGTGAACCACATTCACCTCTCCCGCTGCCTCGATGCTATCGGCAAAACCGGGAATCCATTGCAGACGTCCAAGCCTCGGCTCCCGGCATACGATGGTCTCCACATCCTCGGCAATCAACCTGCCGCCCGGCTGCAGAGGCGCCATGGCGATAGCCGTCCGCCATCCGCTGCGCTCCACCCCCTTCATCCCCAGGTAGGTGCTGAGCGTCGGTCCCCCCTCCTTCACGTCGAGGCTCCCCAGATTCAATACTTTCATTTCAGCAATTGTGTATCAGCGTTTAACGTATCGGAAGTAAGCCAATATGCGATTCCAAGGAATGGGAGCATACCAAGCAAGATGCTACCTCCCATCATGGAATAGCCGCAGTTGCCAAGGAACGTCGTACCTCCGATACACATAAAGTAAATGGCAGTCAGATTCCGTTGCTTTATCGCTCGGGAAATCACTGACAATGCGATAAACAGCAGAAATAGTAAGGCAAAAATGCCGAATACACCGAAATCTACGAGATTAAGCACGATGCCTGATTGCATTGGGTTGAAACCTCGTTCAAATGTCAGTCCTGAGGTGTGATAAACATACATACCAGGGCCATAGCCGGTAATCTTTTCTATGATAGGGGAATTCTTATAATCTCTCAGAACTCGAACTTCGGTTCGTTCGTCTTCTAATTCATTCTCAGCGCGTTCAAAAGAGCGTTCAGTGAAAGATTCTACAAACTGTGACTTGGGCAGACTAATGGTATTACCTAAATTGGTATACCAAAGAGCTCCGAGAATACATACAATAAACAGATATACTCCAATATTCAGAAATACATTCCTCTTTATGCGAGTTATTACAACAAATGCTAATGGGATGGCAGCAACAATGGCAATGTATGCGGTCGAGGAATAAGTATGTAAAAAAATGAAAATTGCAAACGCGAGTTCTATTGAGGTCTTGATACGTTTGGAAGGTTCCACACACAGCTGAACGATTTTCCAAACTACATAAGGAGTAATATATAAAGCCATATTTTTGGGCTCTCCGCAGAGACCGTATAGTCGATCAACATTTTCACCTCCAAATTTTGCGATAGCCCAATAATTGGTAGTACCGACGTCTCGTATTATTGGCGCAAAAGGAATGCCGAGCTTGAGAAATGCATAATGTACAAGTCCAAGACCAATCAATATATAAATGGAATATTCGTAGTATTGTAAGGACCGATTCAGTTGTTTTTTTGACAAAAACACCATAAATAATAATGGTACAATACCAAGGCAGTATGTGAAAGATTGTGCTATAACTCGGCTTATCCCAATGGTCGATAGTCTATTAGGGAGATATGTCAATCCTAATAAAGCAGAAATGCATACAATAGAAATGACGGTTACGGCATATTTATTTATAATCAGACTTTGATGTCGCGGCTTATAATACAGAATTAAGCATATAAACATGAAAACGCTTATAACTTTATAAGGATTCCATGTTGTAATAGCGAATGCTGCGCAGTTTTGGAATGGGAAAGAAAGAAAATATAAAAATACCAATATATGGTATTTTCGTTTAATTGTACAGTATAACCCTGCAACAACGAATAACGTGAAGATTAAATATCGAATTATGAACCAAATCATGTTGTCGAGAAGTAGTGTATTCAAAGAAGATTGATGAGTTTATTGTAATATTGGGCACAACTACTATACTTGAACTTTTTGGAATAACTTTTTAATGTAAGGGTATTTTCTTTACCCGTTTGCCATAATTTTAATATTGCATGAGCCATTTCTTCATCGCTATTCTCAGTAAAAAGTATCGCATGCCCTCCGGCTATCTCCGGAAGAGAGGTGTTGTTTGCGCATGCTACCGGTACTCCCTGTGAGAACGCTTCAATTACGGGGAGCCCAAATCCTTCATAATGGCTGGGGAATATCAGGCCTTGACTGTTCTTTACAAGAGATTTAATAATGGAATCGGATTGGAACGGAATCTGAGATACATGAGGATTATTCTTGAGAAGCGGGATTAGTTCTCCCTTGACGTGTTCTGCTAAGGAACCAACAATTAGTAGCCTGGGCATAGACTGATTTTGGCTTCGCATTTGTGAAAAGACTTTCACAAGACGCGTAATGTTTTTACGTCGAGAAACATTCCCCCACCATATGAAATATAAACCGAAATCCAATTCCGGAGACAATGTGACATTGTCGCTTTCATCAAACCAGAAATCGGCTATACCGTTATGGAGTACTCTAATTTGAGCTTTGATATCCGGGAAGGTTTCAAGTATGTCTTTGTGAGTATATTCAGATATTGATACAATATTATAGTTTGACTGACGTAGAAGAAATCTCTTCATACGAATATCCAGTAGTCTTCTTAGCCTGGGATGGGAAAGAGTTGACTGGTTCTTGATAATGGAAAGGTCTGTGACATTTCCAATCTGAGGACCTTTAAATCTGGTATGGAATTCGAGGAAGGCCGGATTAATGAAAATATCGAACCCGTTTAAATCGATATAGTTGGCTTTACCGTTAATCCTGTTCCAAATTACTTTTGTCCGTTTCCCTGTGAGGAAGGTTGCTTTAACGTTCGGCTTCGCATGCAGCTCGTTAAAGTAATCGGCTAAAAGCTCGTTTGTAAGGCTTTTGGTATAAAAAATCTCGAAAGAGTCGTTTTTGCGTAAATCCACAAGATAACTAAGCATTCCACGAGGAGGAAAGCCACTTGTGAATGCATTCAGACCGTCTCCTGAAATCGCAATTCTCATCTGATATTAATGGAGTGTGTAAGACGTTTTCCCACAACTGCAACTACACTTTTAAAAATCACCCATTGCAGCCATTTAGGGAGCATTTCAATACTTTTTGATATTAGCGAACCTTTGAGCGAATTCGCATGATAATGTTTTAGAAAGAGAGGCTTGTAAGACGCTACTTTATTAATTGCATTCCGCTGTTTAGACATTGACTCATTTTGCAAAGCAGAAAACATGCCCATAATCAATTGATTCAGACCGAATTTTTGGATGCAAAGACTCTTAATGGTTCTATTGTTGCATTTATTATCATTCGGGTAATAAGCGAGCAATAGGTCTGCGGCTAAAAAATATTGGTCTGAGGTCTGCAAACGGCGAGAGAGCGAACATTCGCCATAGTGCATATAGTGATATAAAGGCTTTGAAATGATTTCAATCTTATAAATATATTTCAGTCCATCGTAAAAAAATACATGATCTTCATGGAGATGCAGATTCTCATTGAAGCATATACCATTATGACGGATAACTTCCGTAGGCCAAACCTTACCACAGACTAAACCATGTAAGAGAATTTCGTCGGTCGTGGGAATAAAATTGAAATCCTTACTCGAATCAGTAAAGTCATATGAAACCCCATAAGCAACAAGCGTAAGACTGTCCGGATTTATGTTCGTAACCTCTTCAAGATAATTAGCTTCAACCCAATCATCAGCGTCAATGAACGTTATGAATTTACCTCCAGCAAGTTCAATCCCTTTGTTTCGGGCAACAGAAGCCCCGGAATTGACCTGGTGATAAACCCTAATGCGAGAATCTAATTCGGCGTATTCATCGCATATTGTCCCGGATTGGTCGCTGCTGCCATCGTTAATCAAAATCAGTTCCCAATTTTGATATGTTTGGCCTATAATGCTTTTGATGCATTTTTCGAGATGCTTCTCAACATTATAGACGGGAACAATGATAGAAATCATAGGGGATTATTAATATTTTGTTTGTCCGAACTCCGAAAGCCAATATTCTTTTTCAAGTTGGCCCTCGCGCTGTTTGTCAAAAACACGCCTACTGCCAGATTTTTTAATAGTCGCAGGAATCCCGGCAAGAAGAGAATTTGGTGTCAAACACGATTTTGTTACTACGCTGTAGGAGGCAACAGTGGTTCCATCCGCCAGCGATACACCTTTTCCGATGGAAGAATGATTGCCAATCCAACACTCGTCGCCAATGGTGATTGGAGCTGTTTTACGCATTATGGAATGTGTCGAGACCTCCTCCATAAAATGGAAATCTGTATCAATCAATTGCACATTCCATGAGATGCTGACACGTGAACCGATTGTGATATTTTTATGCGCGAAAATCGTTGTCAGATGACCTATATCTACATTGCCTCCAAATGAAAGTACCCCGCAATGGTCAATGCCGATATTAGCTCCAGTACGAATCGTGACCGGGCCGCCAACAATCACAACACCGTTATTCTCCCATTTTGTCGGGTAGCGGTTATCGTCGATAAATACATTAAAAACTCCGAATGAAAGCAGATTTGTTTTAATCGGACACATGAATTTTATAACTCCCAATTTGTTGATTTTTACCCCCCACCAATCAAAATCGGAAGCTTTATTGCGTCTTTCAGTTTCAAATATCTGAAATTATACCATAATGTTTTTGGAAAATTAATCCTTTTGAGTATATGGAATCTGGTTCGATTTAGCATATAAGAACTTATCGAAAAATGAACGTAATTCAAGATACAATTTTAGTCCGATTAGGTTTGCGATTTTACCATAGAGGGTCGAAGGATATGGATGTCGGGGTTTTAATCCAAGACTTTTAATTGTTGCAAACGCTTCTTTGAATAAGGTAGATTTTGGGCCGGTCGCGCATGCAACAAGAGCGTAATTGCGAGCAAGTGCTTGGCGTAGCCGAGGTGAATCAGCAATTGGAAGTAACGTCTGCTCATAGCTGATGAATGAATCAAGCCGGGAGCGTTGTTTGGAGTAGGCTCGTACGTTGGATGTGCTGATTGATGCGTGCCCGCGTCGATAGTGAACTATTGCTTTGTCCGTCCAAACTATGGAAGTAGCGTTTGCAAGAACACGACACATAAATTCGCCGTCTTGATTCAGTGTGAGTGCTTCATTCCATTCACCGGCTGTTACAATCAGTTGTCGGGGAATCAGATAGCATGAAGGTTGCATCATACCGCCGGTTTCCCACATATGTGTGAGAAATTCAATCGGATTTCCATATGATTGGTAATAGGGTCGACTTGTGATTTCGGCCGAGGGTATGTCCGAAAAATGCTCCCAGGCGCATATGGCTACAGCTTTAGGGTCAGCGTGGGATAGCGCTTCTACCTGCAGTTCAATCTTATCGGGAGAAATGAGGTCGTCGGCGTCGAGATACATAACATAATCACCCTTGCAATGGCGGAACGCGAGGTTGCGGGCTACGCATGCCCCTGCGTTCGGCTGTCGCAGGAGGGTTATCCGAGGCTCGGAGGAAGCAATCTTTTCCACGATGGAGGCCGAGGCGTCGGTGCTTCCGTCGTCGACTATAATCAGTTCCCAGTTGGAGTATGTCTGCGACTGACAGCTCCGGATGGTTTCCTCAACCCACTGCTCCGCGTTGAAGAGCGGCATAAGGATGGATACAAGAGGCTGATACATAAAGTGTACTATAAGAGTGCAAATAGCTCAGCGGCGCAAATGGAGCATCTTCCGAAAATCGGCTTTGCGGACTATGCCCCATACGGTGTGAAATCCGTCGGAACGGAGCAGAATGTTCATTCCAAGATAGCCGATACCGTAATAGGCGATTTCAATCACAAGTTTCAGTAGTATGCTCTTGCAGTCGAAATAGATGAAATGCCATATAGCGACGAGTAGAAGCATCTCAAGCATGTAGGGCATAAATGCGGCCGCTTGCGAGCGTATGGAGAGCTGTACGCATGAACGCGTTGTAAAGGGGTATATCAGTATTCCCAATGCCTGAGCGAGGCATATGCCCCATAAATATGGGAAGAACCCCCAGAATATACCTATCGGGATGATACACAATAGCATCGCTTTTTGAATTATGCCTACCGAAAGGTAAAGATTCATGCGATTGTAAGTTGCCATTACCATATCGTATATGATAGGGAGCGACATGGTGAAGGAGAACAGCCCCAGAATCTTGAAGATAGCCACTGTCCCCATCCATTTCTCGCCGTAGAGAATCAGGATGAATGCATCGGAGCAGATATACATGATTCCTCCGAAAAGAAACGACAGGAAGGAAACCACGTTGATAAGCTTCAGCAGACTGTAGCGGAAAGCTTCCTTATCGTCCTGCAGTTTGCTGAGCGTCGGGAGCATGACGCTTCGGATGGGGTTGAACGAGCATTCCGTTACGAGATAATTTAGCGATTTTGCCCTATTGAATAGTCCGAGTGTGGCGGCGGAATAAAGTTTGCCGATAATTATCTGATCAATCTGAGTAAATACACGGCTTATAATGGTGGTTAGCGTGAATTTCCATCCGAATACCAGAAACTTGTTGATGCTTTTCAGTTTGAAACAGCGCGACGGACGCCATGACGAGAGCCACCATATGGTTCCGGAATTCAGTGTCCATCCAGTCAGTTGCATCCATACGAGTGACCAGACTCCGAAACCGGTAAATGCGCATACAATACCGACGCACCCCGATGCCGTACCGCTGACTACACGGGCAATAAACGGCGACTTAAAGTTGAGATTGCGCTGAAACAGAGCCGTCTGAAGTGTTCCGAACGATGCAATGAAGAACGACCACGACGTTACGCGTACAATGTCCGAAAGCTGGGGCATTTTGAAGAACCATGCAAAACCCGGCGCGAGAACGAAAACCAGCAGTGATGTGATGAATCCCAGTCCGATATTGAGATAAAAAACTGTTGAAACCTGTTGCTGTGATATCTCTTTTTCGCGGATAAGCGCGTTCGCCAGCCCGAACTCAATCACGATTTCCAGAATGGCATTGAGAACCAATGCCATAGAAATCAGGCCGAATTCTGCGGGGGTAAGCAGTCGGGCCAATACGAGCGAAACTATGAAATTTCGCAGTTGGTTGACGATAATGTTGAGGAAGTTCCAGAAACTCCCTTTCAGGCCCTCCTTCTTCAGGGCACTTACTTTATCCAACTTATAGAAAGGTGGTAAGAGGGGTAAGAGGATGGTTAAAGACCGGAAAGAAGTTTGGCAAATGCGGGGCGAAGCTGGGAGGCATTGAAATTATGCTCCCAGTTGGCAAGAGCGGCTGCTCTCATCTTGCATCGAAGGTCGGACGATTCAATAAGCGGTTTTAATGCAATCAAACAAGCTCTTGAGTCGAGCGAAGGCTCTATTGTAATGCCTCCGTCTGGCGCTACTACTCCGGGCTTTTCAGATCCGAGCAATGCGGGCATCCCTCCTACGTGCGACGCTACTATCGGGATGCCGTAGGCGAGAGCTTCGCAAAGTGCGATGGGCGTACCCTCCGAGGACGAAAGAAGTAGGAAGAAATCAATATGGCATGTGGCATACAGATGCTGAATATCGGCATTGTCCATCTGACCTCTCAGTTCAACAGTGAGATTCGATGGTGCTTGCTCTATTTCTTGTTCAATGGCAGTGCGGTCTGAACCGTCGCCAATCAATATCCAGCGGAAACGCTTGTCGGGATGCACTTTGGCGAGTCGGCCGAGCAACGTAGCAGTCTGCGGCAGGCGTTTTACGGGGTGGAAACGCGCGACAGTACAGAATGTGATTTCGTCTGAATCTGCCGGAGGATTTGTGGCATGGTATATACGTGTATTGCCGAGGAATCGAACTGAAATCTTGTCGGCTACAGAGGGATATTGGCCTATAATATATTCGGCACCGTCGGAACTTTGCGGATATAGCGCCGTAAGCCGTTTGAAAGTCTGACGTCTGAGGTAATGCGATCTATACGTTACGCGGTGGTCGAAAATGTCGTAGCCGTGGGCGCGGCTCACGATTTTGGCTTTCCCCGCATTCGGGATAAGTGCAAACGCAGTTGTACAATAGTGGCACCAGAAGGTGTAGAACGTAAATTTGCCCGATTCGGGAAGATAGTTCTTTCTTATAAAATCTGCAAAGCGGCGCGCACTGCTGAAATAGGACAGAAGGGAGCGGAAACGGCTATAATGCAGCATATTTGTCCCGCCGTGAATGAATGCTGCCGCAAATTTCGGATGAATTGCGTCTTTCAACTGGCTTGCCAGTGAAGACGGCCGGCCGTTGACTTTCGCGAATCGAGAATCTGTTTCGACTCCTTTAGGTAGGGGACACATTGGTGTTTCGGAATCAAGATGCTCCGGCACCAGAATGACGCGGTCAAACTCTTTCGCAAGTGGCTCCAGTTCAGGCATAATAAACGATTGCTCGGTTATTCCGCCGTACGGGAAGGTACTTGTGATGTAAATCAGCGTAGAAGCCATTTACAGGACTTAGTGGAGATAATTGTTGGGGAGAGAGGGATGACCTCCGTCGGATGGGCAACGGTTGAGGATGGGGGTACGGGTGGTATTCACTCCGCAATTGTGAGTAAGGAGAGTGAGGCCGAGGGCTCGGGCATCGTCGAGTGCGCGCATATCCCAGTCTTCAAGTCTCCCGAAGGGGAGTGCATAAAATGGCACGAAATTGGGCAGCGGAGATAGCAGGTCGTAGCACGTCTGCAGGTTGGCGCGATTCCACTCATCGATCATCATGCTCTGGCGCTGATGTTCATGGCCGTGGAGACCTATGGTAAGGAGCGGCGACTGCGCCGTGGCGCGCAACTGCTCCCAACTTAGATATTTTTTCGGACGGTCGGGCAGCCCGGCGTAATACTTTTCGACGACGGCGCGGTGGACGCGATAGCGTTCTGGATCCGTCTCGTGGCGAAGGGTTTTCGTAAGTGCCACAACTTCGGCCGGGTAATCTTCCGGGCGCTGGAAGAGAGTCAGGGCATCCACCCACGAGCCGGCGAAATCGTCGAGGTAGCCGGTGTTGATGAAGAGCGTAGCCGTAATCTGCAGTTCTTCAAGCACCGGGAGGGCGTGGTCGAGGACGTCGGCAAAGCCGTCGTCGAAGGTGAGCACGCAGTAGTTGCGGTCAAGGGGATGGTTTAGTCTTTCGGCAGCTTCGGCAAGTGGAATGAAGGTGAACTGCTTGCGAAGGCGCAGGAGCATGCTGCGGAATTCCGATGTGGACGTAAAAGTGCAGGAGAGGTGGCGCTCTGGGTCAAATTCCGGTGCAATCTGATGGAAATTGACGATTGTTACATTATGCCTTATTCTGGTGGCGTAGGCATAAATCAGCTCTCTAATGCGTCGATGTATAGTGGCTTTGATTTGCATTCGGTCGGTTCGCGGGCAAGGTCTGCGTTCTATTAACCTAAAAATAGGTCGAATGGGTTAGAATGCGAAATAGGAGAGGTCAGAGACGGGAGGGGCGGTTAAGGCTGGATGGAGAAGTGGGTGGCGATTGCGGCTATCGATTTGTCGTTAAGATATTTCCCTTGGGTGTTGACTTGCTGAAGGCCTTCTTCGCGGTAGGCGTAGTTTTCAAAGAAATCGACGCCCTGCGGGTCGCGCGAGGCTACTTTCCTGATTTTTGTGCCTTTGCGACGGGCCATGAAGGTGAACCATACATCGTCGGCTGTGGGCGATAGCTTCATAAATAATTCGGCATCTGTGGTCTCCTCGGCCAACGAATGGGGAGGATATAATGCTCCGCCGACTCCGGTCAGGAAATTGTCGTCATGGCATCCGCATTCCTTAATCGTCATTTGCCATTTATTATATGGGCGAATGGTGCCGTTTCTTTCGCGGGTTACGCGATGCACTCTCATCGCGCATATATCATGAGGATGGTCAAGATGGCAGCCCAGTAGCCGTTCAATCAGATCATACTCGTAAAATACGTCATCATCGATGGTTATGATGGTGTCGTCAGGAAACCGCTCCAGGGCGTGTACCAGCTTTTTATAGCTGCGGATATTCGCTTCGGTCGGGATGATTTCCAGTCCGCGCTGTTGCAGGCGCTTAAGCGACGAGGGAATTCGGTCGCAGTCCTGCCGGTCAATCCAAAGGATTATGCGGTTGGGCTTCTGGGTCTGTCGCATAATCGACTGAATCGTATAGGCTACATCGTATAGGCGCCTGCCATAGGAGGTTAACGACACAATCAAATCTCCGGATCCCAGCAATTTTTCGTCCGTAACTCCGGCCCGCGTGTCGGTCAGCATTTCCGATTCCAGGAGCCATCTTCTCTGCTCGGCAAGATTCCGTGTTATTTGCGAATCAATTACCGGGAGCAGCGTCTTGGTGTGTATTAACTTTTTTAATAGCGATTTCAGCGATGGCATATGAGGGAATATTTGCGGGTCGGGATTTTTTCCAAAGGTAGCAAATTTTTCCGACATATATTATGGCGCCATCAGGCGGGGGCGACGAAAAACGGCAGCGCGCGCACCGGGATGGCCGTGCAGCGGGCTATGGCGCCGGTAAGGGCGTCGGGCACCTCCATTCCGGCTGCGCGCGCCAGCGCGAACGCACCGGTGAGCAGCGGGGCAGAGGTCGACTGAGCGGCCGCAACGGCTTCGACGATGTGGGCGCCCAGCTTGGTGAGATGCCGCCGCGTGGTGGCGTCGGTCGAACGGTCAAGCAGACTCACGCGGATGCGCGCCATAGTCTCCGGCGCGTCGGCCGCTGCGACGATGCGTCGCCCCTCGGCGGCTGTGGCGTGGATGGCGCGTAGCGCCGGTGCCCACTCAGCAAGCAGCGAGCGGTAGAGAGCGGCATACCCGGCATGGCCCGGCAGTTGTATCGACGAGGCGAGCAGCAGGCCGCACGCTGCGTCGGACTGACGCTCTCCGCGCTCAGTGGCCTCGATGAGCAGCGGCATCAGGTGGCGCTCAATAAATGCCTGCGACGGCGCGCGACGCATGGCGATGCGGTGGGCCAGATCATAGCATTCGAGCATGAACGCCCTGCGGCGTGGCTCTACGGCTTCAATCCGGCTCTCCACCTCGCGGCATCCTGCCATGAGTTGCCCGACAATCGCCTTGGCGCGCGGCGACTGCGGAGCGGCGTCGGTAATCGGCTGCTCCAGCATGTATGCGCGCAGGCGCTCGGCCAGGAAATATTCCAGTCCGGGAGCAGCCTGAGAGGCTGTCGGAGCGTTGTGCCGAAACCGACGGGGCGATTCAGTCGTTGAGATTGGCATTTAGGAGGGTAAGATCGGCCAGCGCGCGGGCCTGGACGGGAGTGAGCCGCCGGGCGTCGATACCGCGGAGCGCCGCCGCGGCCGTGTTGGCTTTTTCAAGATGCGCATTATTCCTTTCGGCCAGGGCGAGCCATGAGTGGATGAGCGTGAGTGTGGTTGGGTTGGTCACGGCCTCCAGCTCTTCCTTCGCAAGGGCTGACTGCTCCATGGCGCGCGGCTCGTCGCCGAGCATTGCAAAACATGCCGCCAGCAGCGCGGCGAGCTTCGGGCGCATTTTAGCTGATTCGATACGGGCATCGCCATAGCGTTGCACGAATCCCGCGAGCTGCACGGCCTCGGGTGTGAGCGCTGCGAGCGGCCGCAGGCCGGAGGCGGTGTAGGCCTCCATGGCGGGTCGCAGGCGCCGTTTTACGAAGTTGTCAATCAGCTCGTAGGCGTTTTTGCGGCCGGGTGCGAAGCGCAGGATGCGGATGTAGCGCGGGTCGACATGGGCCACGGAAGCCATATATCGGTTGCCGATCTCAAACACTACGGTGCCACCCGAGGCTCCCTGCTGCCGTAGCAGGCGCCCCGACAGGCCGTTGAAATCTCCACCCACGATTTCTATCTCGTCGGCGCGCGTCAGGTCGATTTCGCCGGGACGGAACACCGGAATTTCGTGGCGGTAGGCTGCGGCCACACGTTGGAATATGGCCATCGTGGCATCGGGGAGCGTAAGATAGCGTGTTGCGCCTGACGCTTCGATGGCCGTCAGATTGGCTACGGGATTGATAAGCAGGCACTCGCGGCGGAATTCCGATAGCTGGACGGCCGAAGCACGCATAAACACGTACTGGCATGCAAGCGGCAGCTCTCGGCGCACGGGAGTGCGGTCGGAGGCCGTGACGCGCACCAGCGTGGGGGCAAAAAACTCCATCGGAGGCTGCTGCGCTTCCCCGCGGTTAAAAGCGTCTACTGCGTCCTGAATCTCGGTGGCGACTGCGCGCGAGCGCCCCGACCTGCGGTTGCAGGTCAGTACGAACCATTGCTGCCTGTGAGGGTTGATGGCTGACTCGGTTGCCATTTGTGTGAATGCCGCTGAATTTGGCCAAGGCGCATAACTCTCGCATTCGGATTTTTGCAATCCGCACGCCTTTAGATAGTTGCAATCCCCGGAATTGCAAACTTCAGAAAACTTTAGCCGCATTTGCGGCCTTAACGGTCGGTATTCTACCGTCTGCACACTCTTTTGGAGGTGCCCTCAGAAGCCCTGTGGAGAGGTTTGAGGCGAAAATTTGTGCAAATTTACGGAAAAGGGGCCAAATTACCCCCCCGATTCGTTAAATTATATTAACCAAAGTTTAATTTCTGAAAATGCGCTCCATTTCACACCATTATGCAACTCCTGAATTTCGTTGCTACAAAAAAGTAGCGATATACATGATGGCTACCCAAAAGTAGGGATGCACCCTGGTGCATCCGATTATCAGGGAGTTAGGCCATAAAGATAGACGGATGCGCCCTGGTGCATCCCTACAAGTTGACGGCCAATTGTTGAAGTAAAACGGCGCATAGTAAAACTAATAGTCAACAAGAGTGTCATAACTATATAAAAAAGAAGCGGAGCGTCATCGCCGACGATCCGTTCCTAAGGGATAATGAAGTATGTTATTTACTTTGCTCTAAATTACTTTGCTGAGTCTTTTCAATTAGATTTATGGTGTATTACCAAACTATTTGCATCCGGCGAGCAACAGCTATGAAAACTCCCCTGAATGCGTTGCAAATTTATAGTGCTGAAATTACACTTATGTTACAATTTTTACACAATTTGAAAACATGTAAAAAATTAACATATTTTTACGTTTGGTCGCTCCTCCTTGACGCGTATAATCGCTCTGCGGTTACTCCACGTCATGCCTGCGAAGTGAGTGTCAGCGAGCGCGTCGGATTGATGGCCCGCAGATCCTCGAACATCGGCAGATAGTTCCGGTGGGATGGTGCGAGCACCACGAAGTTGATGTCCGTGGTGTTGGCTGTATAGTCGTATTGCAGAAAATAAGTCGAGAGATGAATATTGTGGCTCTCGAATACTTTCCGGTATGGTGATATGTCGGTAACGATGCAATCGACCGACAACCGTAGGGCGCGGTTCTCCTGCCCCATGTTGTATCGCTGCTCGTAGGCCTCGAAAAGCACCAGAGTGACAAGAATCATCAGCGTCGCGATAATCGAGCACCAGTACATCCCCACGCCTACAGCCATGCCGATGGCGGCCGTCATCCAGATTCCTGCGGCTGTGGTAAGTCCGCGCACCGAACCTTTCATATGGATCATTGCGCCGCCGCCGAGGAAACCGACGCCCGTGATTACCTGAGCCGCGATTCGGCCCGGGTCGCCGTTTTTAAGTCCGAGATATACCTGCGGTACATAGATTGAAAGCAGCATGGCCAGACAGGCACCCATCGAGATGAGAGCGAACGTGCGTACTCCGGCAATCTGACCTTTGCGCTTGCGTTCGGCGCCCACGAGGGTGCCGAGCACCATGGCCACCACAAGGCGGTACGTTGCGTTGCCGAGATTGACCTCGGTCGAGTTGATGCAGTCTACGATGGATTGAAACAGTGCTTCCATAGCGCGGTTGGTGAAAGGGTATATGGTTCGGAATTCAGACGTCGTACAAATATACCCCTTTAAATCCAAACATCCAATCCACCCGCGGGAAAATCTGTGCGGCAGCCGGAAATTTCAGTCGAGCGGAAGTGTGATGATGAAGACCAGGCCGGAAGGCTTCCGTAGGGAGGCTTGGATACTGCCGCGGTGGAGGGCAATCGCATTCTTTACGATTGCGAGACCGAGCCCCGTGCCACCGGCGGCACGCGAGCGGCCTTTGTCCACGCGGTAGAAGCGCTCGAACAGGTGTGGCAGGTGCTCTTCGGCCACGCCGACGCCATCGTCGGCCACCTCGATGCGTATCTCCTTGCCGTATTTTCTGGCGCTGATGGCGATTCGCGAACCGTTGCTGTAGGCCAGAGCATTGTCGATAAGGTTCTGGAAAACGGAGGCAAGGAGCGGGCGGTTGCCATGCAGCGTGATGCCTGCGGCGACGTCAACCGAAACCGCGAACCCTTTCGCCTCGGCTACGGGAAGGTTTAGCTCTGCGACTTCCGTGATTGCAGACCGGAGGTCGACCGCGGTGAATGCAACGTCGGCTGCACCCTCGTCGAGCGACGTGATGGTGGCCACATCCGCCAGCAGCCTGCGCAATCTGTCCGACTGGCTGAGACATCGCGCTATAAACTCCCTGCGCTTGTCGGCAGGAAGGTCGTCGTGGGCCTCAAGCGTCTCAAGGCATATCTGCATGGCTGCCACGGGAGTCTTCAGCTCGTGGTTTATGTTGGCCGTGAGCTGTTTCTTGATGCGTTGCTTTTCCTGCTGCTCACGTATGGCGGCGGAGTGCTCGCGGTCGCGTTCGGTCAGCGCCCGCTGCAGCCGCGCGTATAGGCGCACTATATTGTTGGAAATCTGGCCCAGCTCATCGGAAGGGAAAGGCTCGGTGTCGGCTATGCGCTCGCCGCGTTCAGCCTGGCGCGCGAAGCGGTTCAGACGCGAGATATGCTGCCCCAGGCGGCGTGTGGCGAAGAATCCGAACATACACATGGCGATGGCTATCGCTCCCATAACGCGGATAAATCCGAGGTCGGCGCTGAGCAGCTGGGTGAGCGAAAGCGAATACGGCACGGCTGTGCGCACCACCGAGCCGTCGGGCCCGCGCGTAGCCGAATAGAAATATGTGTCGCCGGTGCTGAGGCTGTGGCGTCTGACGGTGAAGCCCGACCCATTGCGCTCGGCCTCGGCAATTTCCGTGCGGTCGGCGTGGCCTATGGCGGCAGCTGTCGAATCGGCTGTGTTGTCGTAGACAAGACGTCCGTCCGGGTCGATGATGCTTACGCGCAGTCCCTCGAACGGATGAAATTCGTCGAGGCGCATGTCGGGCACGCTGTTTCCCTCGGCCAGCTCACTGAGAATGTAGGAGTTCACCAGCTGCAGCCGGGCGTTGAGCATCTCGGCCTTGAACTCCTTCTCGCGTTGATACTGGAACACGACGAAACAGCCTACCAGCAGCGCGGAGTAGGCCAGCAGCCAGCCGAACAGGCGGCGCGGATACGAGAGGTGTAGGGCGGGAAAGTTCATCTGTCAGCCGAAAAATCCGTAGCCGTAGCCCGAACGGGTGGTTATGTAGCGACCGTAAGGGCCGAGTTTGCGGCGCAGGCGGGTAATGTTCACGTCGACAACCCTGTCGAGCACCACGACCTCCTCGGGCCAGATTTCCCGCAGCAGCTCTTCGCGGCTGAACACCACCCCGATGTTGGAAATCAGTTTGAGCAGTATCTCGAATTCCTTGCGTGGAAGCCGGAGCTCGCTGCCGTCGACGGTACACATCTTCCGCGCCGGGTCTACCGTCAGGCCGCCGAAGGAAATCTGTGGCTGGCTACCGCTCAGGCGCGTGCTTGCGGCCGACCGCCGGAGCACCGAGCGCACGCGCGCCATCACGTTGCGAAGCGAATAGGGCTTGCTGATATAGTCGTCGGCGCCGAGGTCGAGTCCCTCGACCATATCGTCCTCGCTGTCGCGTGCCGTGCAGAAGATTATCGGAATGGCGGCTGTGGCCGGATTCGCCTTGATGATCCGCGCGAGCTGTACACCCGAAATCTCTCCCATCATTATGTCGAGGAGAAAAAGGTCGAAGCTCTCCAGAGGCATTGCCAGCGCCTGCTCGGCGCTGAAAGCTGTCTCGACTTCGAAGCCTTCGGCCTCGAGGTTAAACCGGAGCGCCTCGCAGAGCGTCTCCTCATCGTCGACTACAAGAATACGTTGTCTGCTCATTTGCAATAAGTAACTTTGCCGGCAAATATAGCGCGAAATAAGCTGAAAGCCGCGGGCGTAGGGCGAAATTTAATAAAAACTTAATCTTCCGGAGCTGTGTGGTCCGAAGCAGGCACCTCGACGGTGAGTATCTGTACGGGTGTGGGGGCGGAGTAGGCACCGAGTCTCTCGCCGTCGCCCTGGTGGGTGGTCTGCACGAAGATGTCAAGACGCCCGCGCTGTGCCCAGAGGGGATTGTCTATGGTCGGTTCCCAGGCGTCCACCGAAAAATCGGTCAGATCTATGGTCTGCCACGGTTCTTTACCGAGCCGGGATGTATAGGCCATGCTTACGCGGCTGCCGCGCTCGGCGTCGCGGAATATGTAGAAGGCGCGCCGTCCGTCGCTCACAAGGCGCGGCCGGGCTATGGGTATCATCTTGGTGCCTCCTCCCGAGAGAGAGAAAGGCGTGGTGCGGTTCCCGACCTGCTCTGAGCGCCACTGGTTGCCGTCGTGCCATACCAGCCTGTACTGCGGCACGGTGCTGTCGGCATCGCGCCAGTAGGTGGCGATATACGGATGGCCGTCGGCGTCGGCCGTCATCGAAGTCTGGTTTATGAGCTCGGAATTCTGGGGTATTTCCATGGCTGTTTCGGCCGTGGCGGCGGTAATCGGTAACTCATATCGGGTGCCGTCCGAACGCGTCCATGTCAGACCCCCGTCGGTCGAGCGGGCGTAGCATAGGTCGTGGTTTGTCTCTACCATCCAGGTCTCGCGCCATACCCATGAGAGGTGTATGGTGCCTGCGGCGTCGACGTGCATCTGCCAGTAGGCATTGCGCTCCCCTTCGCCGTCGATAAGCACGCTGTGGAGGCGCTCCCAGCGGCCGGCGGCTGTGTCGTAGCGGTTGAGCACAAGATTGCCGCGTCCCGAGGCGCCCGAGCGGTAGGCGAAAAGCATGTCGCCCGACCGTAGGGTGTGAAATTCAGGATAGGTCACGTCGCCCTCGTCCGTTCCGGTCATCGGCTCGAGGTCGCCCAGCTCGAGCGAGCCCGGGGCTTTGGCGCGGGCGTAGCGGAGGGGATGGCCGTGGTGGTCGAACGAAGCGTGGAGCCTCCCTTGGCCGTCCACGCCTATTGAGGCTACATTGTGGGCGTCGGCCACGTTACCGCGATATTGTGTGCGCTTCGTGGTCCACGCTCCGTCGGCATTCCCGTCGGAGCCGAGCGTGCGTTTGGCCAGCACAAGCCACCCCTCGGGATCGTAATAGGCTGCATACTGCGTGTCGCCGTGGCTTACCACCGAGGCCGCCCGGAATACGGCGGAGTTGACCGAGGTGGCGCTCCATCCCGCGCCGATTTCGCTCGGATGTACACTGGGAGTGGCGGCATTCAGAGCCGTCATGGTCATGAGGGCTATGATGAATATAGGGAAATGCTTCTTCATGGCGGTTTTCGTAAAATATTTGCTATCTTTGCCGAAAAGGGGGCGGTTTGCCCTCTGCAAAGATAGCAATTTAACCTGTTTTCCCTTTGTTAAATCTGCATTCAGTTAAATCTTATAACACGAAAAACGTCTATGCGACTGATTATTGAAGAGACTTACGACCGCATGTCGGAATGGGCCGCCCGCTATGTTGCCGCCCGCATCAACGCCGCCAAACCCACTAAAAAGGAGCCGTTTGTGCTCGGATGTCCTACGGGGAGTTCACCGCTCGGGCTCTACCGCAAGCTCATCGAGCTTTACGAGAAAGGGGAGGTGTCGTTTCGCAACGTCGTGACCTTCAATATGGATGAATATGTAGGACTTCCCGAAGACCATCCTGAGAGCTACCACAGCTTCATGTGGAACAATTTCTTCAGCCACATCGACATTCCCCGCGAAAACGTCAACATCCTCGACGGCAACGCCCCCGACCTTCAGGCCGAATGCCGCCGCTTCGAGGAGAAAATCGACAGCTACGGAGGTATCGACCTCTTTATGGGCGGTGTGGGTCCCGACGGACATATTGCCTTCAACGAGCCCGGCTCCTCGCTCTCCTCGCGTACCCGCGTCAAGACCCTCACCACCGACACCATCATCGCCAACGCCCGCTTCTTCGAGGGCAACGTCGACCTCGTGCCCAAGACCGCCCTTACCGTAGGCGTCGGCACCGTGATGGATGCCCGCTCGGTGCTCCTGCTGGTCAACGGCCACAACAAGGCGCGCGCCCTGCGCCACGGCGTAGAAGGCGGTGTATCGCAGATGTGGACCATCTCCGCCCTGCAGCTCCATCCTTCGGCTATCATCGTTGCCGACGACGCCGCCTGCGCCGAGCTTCAGGTGCAGACCTACCGCTACTTCCGCGACATCGAGAAATCCAACCTCGACCCCTCCACCCAGCTCTGACCTTACATGCAGTTAAAGGAACTGCCTTATTTTCATCGGGTTCCCCAGAAAACACGACGCCCCTGCTGTAATCATATTCGATCCATATATGATTACGGCAGGGGCGAGGGCGTTTAGTCCAAACGGGCGCGGAGAGGCCTACCTCTGTGGCGGCATTATAAAGCCGCTGCCATCCGGACGGGAGCGGCGAGCTGAAACTCGCTCACAGAACCACCTTCGGGAGCCTCGCTAAAGCTCGGAGCAGGGACAAAAGTTTTACCTGCATAGAGGCAGCGGTGGAGGCCCGGAGGAGCCGATGGATTTCGGATGGGGGCGCCATTGACCGATAGGGACCTGGCAACAGCCCGCGGTCGGTCAA
>OKRZ01000351.1_pt1 | contig 34269 bp, 36 predicted proteins | sample 1601141 | NCBI WGS metagenome assembly OKRZ01 (sample SAMEA3541524, study PRJEB24748) | human gut metagenome | biome: human gut; feature: human-associated habitat; material: faeces | place: China | collected 2012
AGACCAGAATTACCTAGTACAAATAGAAGTCATAAATATGAGTGAGGAAATAAAAATGAATATTGAGAAAGCAGATTATGGGACAATTGTTAAATTTGGTACATTAAAAGATTTATATGAAAAAATAAAGTTAAAAGACGATAATGTATCTGATATCATTAATTGGGTAGATGATAGTGGAATGAGTATTCTTGAAAGAAGCTTAGTATCCAGAAAATTTGAAATATCAAAATTTTTACTTGATAACAATGCAAAAGTAAACATAGTGTCAAAAGAAGGGAATAATGAATTTCATTTTTTGGCTCCCAATATAAATTGTATCGAAGCAGTTGAAATCGGAAAATTATTGCTAAGTAAAGGTACTTCGGTAATGCAAAAAGATGTAAAGTATGGTAATACAGCCTTTTTCTCATTATGCATGGAAGCTTTTAAGGAACGTTCAGAGAGTACAATGAATTTTATTGAAGAATGTTTTGAACAAGTAACAGATGTTGATGAGAAAAACAAGAATGGATTTAGCATTCGCAAACTGATTATGGAAAGGGGAAGCGATGAACTAAAAAAAAGATTGGAGGAAAAATATGCATAGCACAATGAACTTAGGAGGTTCTGTTGTTTCAAAGAATATATTAGAAAAAAGAGGACGAGTAAAATGGTGTTTTAGAGAAGAGAGTGTAAATAATATTGATAATGGGTGGAGATTTCTTTCGGAAATAGATACAGATGAATTTTTGGCAGATTCAAAAAACATGGTCATCTGTGATTGGGGCACAATTTTTGAAATAGAGCCTGCAATTGCTCCAATTTTTGAATTACCAATTGGAACAGAATTGACCTTAGAGTATGATGGCTCACAAAAATATTTTGTAAATTCTGAAACCAGAGAGAAACTTATATTTTAATTAGGGTTATACTTTTGGACTTCCAATAACCTACAACTCTTGCACGTCTATTAATTAACCATCATGGCTGCTGCGAAGCAATTAAGAATCCATGATGTTAATTAATAGACACTAGCGAAATTTTGCGGAGTTGGGTATACGAAAGGACATTGCAAAATCAAGATAGAATATTTCGAAAGATACCTATCTGGATAAAAACTACGGGTGAAATAAAGAAACGAAAACATAATACAAATCGGTTTTAGGCACCGAAGTCAGTAAGAAAAAGAGTATGTGTGGGACTACACAGAAAAGTATCCCGTACTGCTTGAAGAAAAGGAATCAGATGGTACAATTGTAAGGTATACATATGCAGGAAACAGGGAAAGAGCATATGCGGATGTGACAAAAAACTTGAAAATACTAACAGATATGATAAAATATAAAAGTTCTTAATAAATACACTAAGAATCAAAAAAATTTTTTAATCGGTGCGTGGCTCAGTTTGGTAGAGCGCTGCGTTCGGGACGCAGAGGTCGCAGGTTCGAATCCTGTCGCACCGATTTTTTAGTGCAAAAAAACAATATTTTATTATTGATATAAAAGCTGTAGTCTATATGAAAAAGCAAATTTTGCATTAAATACAATGCCCTGCAAAACATTTGCAATACATCATAATATTTGTAATTTGATGCCATATATGGTATTATAAAAAATGAGTATGGGCTTACGTAGAATTTAGAAAAATTCAGTAAAAGAGGCAAAAAATGGATACTTTAATTGTAAAAATGAATTCAGAAAATATTGATAATGAATCAATTAAAAAAGCTGGAGAAATAATAAGAGAAGGTGGACTTGTAGCATTCCCTACAGAGACTGTATACGGATTGGGTGCCAATGCATTAAATAAAGAGGCAGCTAAGAAGATTTATGCGGCAAAGGGCAGACCGTCCGACAATCCATTAATTGCACATATAGCAAATGAAGAGATGCTTAAACCGTTGGTAAAAGAGATTCCGGAAGTGGCAAAGAAACTTATGGATGCTTTTTGGCCGGGTCCAATGACACTTATTTTTAATAAAAGTGATATTGTTCCAAAGGACACAACGGGAGGATTGGATACAGTTGCTATAAGAATGCCAAATCACCCGATTGCACAGGCGCTTATAAAAGAAGCAGGTGTTAGCATAGCAGCACCAAGTGCAAATTTATCAGGAAAGCCAAGTCCTACATTAGGAGAACATGTTATTGATGACATGGATGGCAGAATTGATATGATTATTGACGGTGGAATGGTAGGAATGGGGTTGGAGTCAACGATTATTGACGTAACAGTTGAGCCGCCTATGATTTTGCGCCCAGGATTTATTACAAAAGAAATGTTAAAAGAAGTAATAGACCAAGTAGAAACGGATAAGGCGATTCTTACAAAGCCTACGGACGGACTTAGACCGAAGGCTCCAGGTATGAAATATAGGCATTACGCACCTAAAGCTGATTTTAGAATGTACGATGGAGAAGAAGAAAAGGTTGCGAATGAAATAATTAAAGTTGCCAATGAAAAGGATTCACAGGGATACGTTACGGGAATACTTACATCAGACCAGAATAAACATTTTTATGAAGGAAAGGTAAATGATGGAGTAGTTATAGTGTCACTAGGGGATTTGGACAAGCCTGAAACAATTGCAAATCATTTGTTTAAAGCACTGAGAGATTTTGATAAGATGGAAGCTCAGTTTATTTTTGGAGAAACATTTTCCAGAAAAGATGTAGGTGATGCGATTATGAACAGACTTACTAAGGCAGCAGGTTATAATATAATAAACTTATAGTATATTTGGAGGCATAATGGATTATTCAAAGATTATCTTCGTAACGAAAGATGATACATCAAGAGGTCCGTTGGCAGCGGCCATTTTAAGACAGAAGATGCCAATAGAACCAATTGAGATTGAATCCAGAGGCTTGATTGTATTGTTCCCGGAGCCGATAAATCAGAAAGTTGAGGCGATAGCAGCGGCAAAAGATTTAGACGTAAAGGGATATGCATCACAACAATTAAGTGAATCGGACTTTGGAAAAGATGTGTTAGTTTTAGTATTTGAAGAAAGTTTAAAGCCTACTGTATATGAGGAATATGCGGAGGCACAGAATGTTTACACATTTAAAGAATTTATAAATGAGTCAGGAAATATTGCGGACCCTTATGGTGGAGAATTACAGGAATATGGTAAGTTATACGACTCATTGAATGAATTAATGAGAAAATTGGTTTACAAATTAAGAGTACCAAAATTAAGTTAAAAAGATGGAGGAAGTAATAAATGGCAAAGACAATGGTAATGGATCATCCATTGATTCAGCACAAAATTGGAATAATCAGAAGAAAAGAAACAGGAACAAAGGATTTCAGACAGTTAATCAGTGAAATTGCAATGCTCATTACATATGAAGCAACAAGAGAATTAGAATTAACAGATGTTGAAATTGATACACCAATTTGCAAAACAACAGTAAAAGAATTAGGTGGAAAGAAGTTAGCAATAGTTCCTATCTTAAGAGCCGGTTTAGGAATGGTAGACGGAATGTTAGCAATGATTCCATCAGCAAAAGTAGGACATATCGGACTTTATAGAGACCCTGTAACAGTAAAACCTGTTGAATACTATTGTAAATTACCTGAAGATTGTGAAAACAGAGATGTATTTGTAGTAGACCCAATGTTAGCAACAGGTGGTTCATCTGTAGCAGCAATTCAGATGTTAAAAGATAAAGGTGTAAAAAATATCAAATTTATGTGTATCATAGCAGCTCCTGAAGGAGTAAAAGCAATGCAGGAAGCACATCCTGATGTTGATATGTTTATTGGAGCATTAGACGAAAAATTAAATGAACACAGCTATATAGTACCAGGATTAGGAGACGCTGGAGACAGAATATTCGGAACTAAATAAGCACTGCATCAATAAGTAAAAATACGTTTTCTTGTGCTAGCACAAAAGAAAACGTATTTTTGCTTATTGATATAGCGCGCATGCGCGCGACCGAAATGAAGCGAAGCGGAATTGAGGTGCAGTGCTTATTTAGAAAGAAGAAGGCGCGCGACCGAAATGAAGCGAAGCGGAATTGAGGTGCAGTGCTTGAGGTATAGCTTATGACAACAAGGAGGTACATGTATGCGAAGTTATAAAAGAAAAGACTATATATCCTGGGATGAATATTTTATGGGCGTTGCATATTTATCATCTATGCGTTCAAAAGACCCGAATACTCAGGTTGGAGCATGCATAGTAAGTCAGGATAATAAGATTTTATCTATGGGATACAACGGACTTCCTGTGGGATGTGACGATGATGAATTTCCATGGAATCGTGAAAGTGACAGCCCTTATGACAATAAATATTTTTACACAACACATAGTGAATTGAATGCAATATTAAATTACCGAGGTGGAAGTTTAGAAGGAGCAAAAATATACGTGACATTATTTCCCTGTAATGAATGCGCAAAAGCAATTATCCAATGTGGAATAAAAGAAGTTATTTACGATCAGGACAAATATGGAGATACGCCAGGGGTAAAAGCGTCGAAACGAATGATGGACGCTGCAGGTGTAAAATATACTCGCTATAAAAAATCAAATAGAATTATAGAAGTGGATTTATAATTTGCACATATTTTAACTGCATAGAAAAGAGATATGCGAATACAAAAGAGGGAATTATCCAAATTAAATGACGCAAAGTATAAATTGTTTTTCATTATGATAGACGTCGATAAATTTAATAAATTTTCTAAATTTGGTTAATATAAAAATAAAAAGGATTTAGAAAATGAAAAGTATTGATACAATAAAGTTGTTGCAGGAATGCGATGCCGGGACCAAAATGGCGGTAGCGTCAATAGACAATATGCTTGATAAAGTAGGAAGTCAGCAGTTGAAAAATGTCCTAGAAGAAAGCAAATCGCATCATGAAAGTCTAGGAAATCAAATTCATGATATGTTAAATGAAAGAGAAGCTTTTGAAAAAGAACCAAATCCAATAGCAAAAGGAATGTCCCGTGTGAAAACAGGTGTAAAAACAACAATGGAAAGCGGAGATGCTACAATTGCGGATTTGATTACAGATGGTTGCAATATGGGAATTAAATCTTTGCACAAATATTTAAACCAATATGAAAAAGCTGAAAAAAATGCTAAAGAAATGGCAAAACAAATAATAGAAATAGAGGAAAAACTCAGGAGTGAAGTCGCAGAATATTTATAGTGGCAAAATTAATAATAATTGCATACAATGTAAATAGGCAAGAATACTTGCTAGATTTAAGCACGTCGTTACTTTGAGTGCAAACTTTTAATTTAAGTGCTTCACTACTTTGAATGTGAACCTTTATTTTGAGCACTTGGCAGCTTAAAATGCGAATCATTATTTTTTTAGGGAGATAAAGTTCTTATCTCCCTGTTTTTGTGTATTATATGAATTAAATTTTATCGCTTGTAAAAACAAGCACGTCATTTACTATTGATTTCTTCTTTGAATTTCATATAAAAGAAGAACCATAATTGTATCTTTTAACCAATCATCTTCGGGATATATTATGCAGACATCATTTTCGCAGGCTGCATTTTCCATATGAACAATCTCAAAAATTCTATCCCTGATACCTAAAAGTCTGGTTTTATCAGGATATTCGTCGTACATAGGACTGCCGACATAATCCATTTTATCGCACTCTTCTTCTATAGTACTTTGAATTTTTGCAAAAGCTTTAGGGTACATTTCCTTAACATAATCAATTTTGTTAGAAAAAGAAGAATCCATCTTGATAAAAAAGCCTTCACTAAGTGAACTTTGCTGTATATAAACGGGTATATAATTATAAATCATTTTCAAATCCGACTATTTTCTTAATATATCTATATGACAAAATAAAAAATAACGTGATTGAAAAATAGACAAAATTCACATTAAAGCGTCAGAAAATTATTGTGGTAACGCATAAAGTAAAATTGCAAAAAAGTGAAGGATGCTTCCAAGTAAAATAAATAAATGGAAGATAGAGTGCATATACCTGTGGTTTTTGCCAAGCCCATATAAAACAGCACCAACAGTATAAGCAATTCCACCGGAAACAAGTAATACAACTCCGCCCATTCCCATAACTTCAAATGTCTGTCTTATAAAGAATATGATGCACCATCCCATGGCTAAATAGCAAATCATGGAAAATACGTTATATTTCTTTAAATCTATAGCAGTAAGCGTACATGCAACTACTGCACAACCCCAGACAATACCAAATAAAACCCATGCGATAACAGGATATTTAGGCATCATTGCAACAAGTAGTACAGGAGTATAACTTCCTGCAATTAAAAAGTAAATAGTGCAATGGTCAAGGACCTGCATAACTTTTTTGGCTTTGCCTGGTTTCAAACCGTGATAAATACTGGACATTGCATATAGGTCAATAAGAGTAATTCCATAAATGATACTACTTATTACACCGATAGCACTTCCGTGTTTAGCTGCCATAATAATACATAATACCATAGCTGCTATGCCTAATGCTCCCCCAACAATGTGGGATACCATATTAAAAATCTCTTCCCCTTTTGTGTAATCAGGGAGTTCTCTGTCGTCTAATTTAATTCTTTTAGCCATTTGACACCTCCAAAACATAACATGTAGTATTCAATACTACATCAGTATAACACAGTGAAATTTATAGTCAACAGTAAAATTCAAAAAGAAAAATAGAAAAAATTATAAAAAGGTATAGACAATTTGAAAATATGCATATATAATGTGAGTACACAAAAACAACAAAAAGTATATAGAAAGGAACAAAATAAATGAAAACAGGTATGCTGGGAATTTACGATGTTGATAGCAACTATGCGAATTCGCTTATGGAGTACATAAGTGACAAAAGAGGAATACCGTTTCGCACGGTTGCATTTACAGAATTAGAGGCACTTAAGGAATTTGCAGAAAAAAGAGAGATAGATATTTTGTTGATATCTGCAACTGCAATGACGCATGATATTGCTGAATATAATATTGGAAAGATAATTTTGCTGACGGATGGTAACGTATTTGCCGAATATATAAGTTATGCATCGATTTATAAATATCAATCTTCAGAAAATATTATAAGAGAAGTAATAAATTATTATGTCGATATAAGCACTGCGGAAGGCGTCGGGTCAGTTTTGGTTGATGATGTTGAAGTAATTGGAGTGTATTCGCCAATTGGCAGAAGTGGAAAGACCACATTTGCAATTACTTTAGGACAGGTTTTAGCGAAAGAGAAAGAAACCCTGTATATAAATATGGAAGAGTTTTCAGCATTGTCAAAGATTTTTAATAAAGAATACAGCGGAGATTTGTCTGACCTAATGTATTTTTACAAGCAGAATCCGGAGTCGTTACCATTAAAACTTAAAGCGATAGTTAACAGCATAAATGAAATGGATTACATACCGCCTTCGATGTTTTCTAATGACTTGAGAAGTTTAGACAGTAGCGTTTGGCTGGGAATGATACAGGCAATTATTAATTCAGGAATGTACAAGACGATAATTTTAGATTTAAGTAATATGGTTAAAGACATTTATGAAGTGTTGGAGTTTTGCAACGTAATTTATATGCCAATGAATGATGACAGAATGTCGCTAATGAAAATATCTGAATTTGAAGAATTTATATTTAAAACGGAGCAGGAAGAGTTGTTAGATAAGATTGTTAAGGTAAAATTGCCTATTTGTAATGAAAACCAATGGGATGAAGATTATTTTGATAAGCAGATTTGGGGTAGCTTAGGTGATTTTATAAGAAAACTGTTAAAAGAGGAAGTGGCTTGAAAACAAAAGTTGATTTAGAAGAATTGCGTGAAAAAATAATTGAAGAGATAGACATGACAAGAAATCCTAATGATGAAGAGCTTCATGAAATAATTGATTATGTTATTGCAGGAGTTGCCAAGTGCAGACTTATGCCACTTTATGACAGATGGGAGATACATAGACAATTGTATGATTCAATCAGAGGACTTGGAATTTTAGAGGAACTTTTGGCAGATGATAATATTTCTGAAATTATGATTAATGGAGTGGACAATATTTATGCAGAAAAATTTGGCCGAATTGTAAAAATAGATGGGAAATTTCCTTCGGTAGAAAGGTTAGAGGACGTAATTCAGCAGATTGTTTCAGCAACAAATAGAAGGGTAAATCAGTCTGATCCTATAGTGGATACAAGATTGCCTGACGGTTCAAGAGTAAACGTGGTTTTGCCCCCTGTTGCGATTGATGGAGCCGCAGTAACAATTAGAAAATTTCCGGCTGACCAGATAACAATGGAAGATTTGATTAAATGGGGTTCTATCACAAAAGAGGCAGCCGATTTTCTTAAAAAACTTGTAGAGGGTGGATACAACATTTTTATAAGTGGAGGAACAGGTTCAGGCAAGACTACATTTTTAAATGCATTGTCCAATTATATTCCGCAGGATGAGAGAATTATTACGATAGAGGATTCGGCAGAATTACAATTGCTCAATACTGATAATTTGGTACGAATGGAAACAAGGCAGGCGAATACTGAGGGTGAAAATGAAATAACAATCAGAGATTTAATAAAGACAGCTTTGAGAATGAGACCGGACAGAATAATCGTGGGAGAAGTAAGAGGAGCAGAAGCGGTGGATATGCTTCAGGCCATGAATACAGGGCATGACGGTTCAATGTGTACAGGTCATGCAAATTCTGCACAAGATATGATGTACAGACTTGAAAACATGGTTTTGACAGGAATTGATATACCACTTGAAGCAATAAAATCACAGATTGGAGCAGCAATAGATATAGTGGTTCATTTGGGAAGATTAAGGGATAAGACACGAAAAGTTATGACAATACATGAGATGGTGAAAGATGAAAATGAAAAAATAAAACTTCAACCATTATATGTATATAAGGAAACAGGTGAAAGTAATGGTATTGTGCAGGGTAGTTTGGAAAAAACAGAAAAGAAACTAAAAAATAATGAAAAATTAGCAGCACATGGAATAGAAATATAGGTGTATAAATGGATTACGAAAAGTATGTGTTTAACAGGAAAGAGTTATTTAATTATCTAATAATGGCGATAGTATGTGTGCTTATGATTGCCAAATTATTTTATGGCAAATATTTATATGCAGTGCTTTTATCACCTTTAATAATAGTTATTTTAAGAATTAAAAAATTGCAATTAAAAAGAAAGCGTAAAGAAAAATTAGAGGCACAGTTTAAAGATATGCTAATGGGAATGGCTGATGCGATGAGTGCAGGCGCATCTTCAGTAACAGCATTAAAAGAAAGTTATAAAGAGATGTTGGGAATGCATGGTTATAACAGTTATATTTGCCAGGAATTAAGGATTATATTATCAGGAATTAAATTAAATGTTCCGTTAGAAAAATTGTTAAAAAATTTTGCAGAGAGGGCAAATATAGAAGATTTAAATTTGTTTGTAGCCGTATTTGAAATAGCGCAAAAAAAAGGTGGAAATATGATTCATGTTGTAAAAAACGTAGCTGATAATATACGACAGAAATCAGAAGTAAAAGAGGAAATAAGAGTAGCTATAAACGGAAAAAAATATGAACAAAAAATAATGAGTACAGTTCCCGTTATTTTAATTGGATATATGCTGATTTCTTCACCGGGATTTTTAAATGTTATGTATGAAACATGGATGGGAAAAGGCATTATGACAATCGGGTTAATAGCATATATACTGGCAATCGTATGGTCACAAAGAATTATGGATATTGAAATTTAATTATTTCATTGATGATTATTGAGGTTAAGATTTAAGGATTCAGGAAAGATTGATTATGGTAATGAAATATAGATTGTTATGATATTAATGAAAATTATAGTGAATGAAATTGGAGAATAAATGGCGGGTATAGTGTTATGTAGTGGTGGTTTAGTTATTTTACTTATACTTTTATTAGTGACAGGAAGATACAAAATAAAGTATAGAAACAGACTAAAAAATAAGTTGGATAAGGACGAGCATCCTTTGATAAAACTTTATGGATTATGTTTTTGGATAAATGATAAATTTGTTGTGAAAAAATGCAAAAACCTATATAAAAAAAGTGATTCAAAATTAAAGAAACTATATGTCAGGGAAGACATAGATGAATACCGATATTTGTATATGAGTAAAAAGATAGCGAATAGTATCGCTGTATTAGTAATAGTTTTAATTGTTGGATTGGGTATAGGTGTTAATGAATATGGAGAAACAAAAAATAAATTATCAGAAATACAAAGAAATAATCCGGGTGAGGGAAAAAAAGAGTATTCACTCATTGCAAAAGGTAAAGATAACAGTGAAGAAATAACTGTTAACGCTGCAGAAAAAAGTTTGACTATTGATGAATGTTATGAACAACTTGATAAAAAAAAGCCGCAAATATTAAAAAAAGTTCTAGGTGAGAACAAAAATGTTAATAACATTTCGAAAAAACTGAATTTAATAACAACTGATGATGATAAGGAAATTGATATAAGATGGGAAATTGATAAAAAAGATGTTATTGATTCATCAGGGAAAATTATTAAGGAAATAAATGATAAGGGCGATGATGTAAAACTTACAGGTTATTTGTCTTTAGAGGATGTAACGATAATATATGAAATCCCCTTGCATATCACCGGGAATGATGAAATTGATTCAGTACAGGATAAGGTTCAGGAAATAGCAGATGAAAATCTGTATGAAAAAACTATAAAACTACCCCGAAAAATAAATGGTAAAAGTATTGAATTTTATAGTGATGTAGACACCGTTGCAGACAAATTTATAATTATAGGGATGATTTTTGCTATTGCAATATTCTTTTTTGAAGACAAAAATCTGGACAAAAATTTAAAGAAAAGAGAAAGTCAGATGGTAAGGGATTATCCTGAAATTATTAGTAAGCTGCTTTTATATAATGGTGCCGGCATGTCGATACGAAATGGTTTGGAAAGAATTGTTGCAGAGTATAAAAGAAATTTGAATTTAGGCTATAGATATGCATATGAAGAACTGGATTATACATTAAATGCAATGAATAGTGGTATTAATGAACAGCAGGCTATTAGTGAATATGGAAAAAGAAGCGGAATTCATTGCTATATAAAACTGGCAAATATTTTACAACAGAACATTAAACGTGGAACAAGAGAAATGGCAGTAGCTTTGCAGGAGGAAATGGATAATGCGTTAATTGAAAGAAAAAATAAGGCATTAAAAGAAGGAGAGGAAGTCGGAACGAAACTGTTAGGACCAATGATAATAATGTTGATTGTAGCAATGGGCATTGTCGTGGCTCCGGCACTTATGTCAATAAAAATATAAAACAGGATAGCAACACAAATAATGTAGAAATGGGAGAAATATATGAGAGGTTTAATAGATAAATTAAAGAAAAATTTAGTAGATTTTGGACAAGATGAGTCAGGTATGGGTGTAATTGAAGTTATTTTAATAATATTGGTTTTAGTTGGACTTGCACTAATTTTTAAGAAACAGATAGGAGATATTGCAGATGGAATATTTACTTCAATAAAAACTCAAGTAGGCAAGTTTTAATGAGATTAAAAGCAAGCGTAACTATATTTTTAAGCCTGGTTATAACTGTGGTTATAGTTGTTGTATGTACTGTAATTGAGTCAGCAAGAATAAGTGTTTCGCAAATGGAAGGAAAAGCTGCAACATATATGGCAGTTGAATCCGTTTTTGCAGGATATGGAAAACAGTTATATCAGGATTATGGAATATTACTTGCATGGGAACAGGAGCCGTTAGGTAATCAGGTTACAAGATATATGCAGGATAATATAAATATGGCAGATTTAGATTTTAAAAATTATGATTTTTCAAATATGGAGATAGAAAGTGTAAATATTTTAAAACAAAAATACGCCACAGATAAAGAAGGAGACTTATTTGTAAAACAAGTAGTTGATTATGCAAAATATATTGTGGGAATTGATGCTGTTAATAAATTAATTTCCGATTCCGAAGAAGAAAATAATAATAAGGAAACATGTAATGAAATAAAAGAAAATAGTAATGTTACAAATATAGCCAATGATGTTTCAAAAGAAATGATAGGAATCGTAGAAAAAATAAACACTCAGATTGATGAACTAAAAAACACAGAAAAGTTAAAAGGAAAAATGTCAGCGGTGTTTCAGAAATTTGATGATTTAAAAACAAATGTAACGGGTCAAAACCAGAATCAAAATATTCACGATAAAAAGGTTAAGAAGTTTTGGAATAAATATAAGAAACTAAAAAATGTATTGAAAATAGAAGACACTTTAATATCAAAAACTCTAACAGATATGGATACATATGTTGAAAATAAAAATGCTATAGAAAAAGAAATGAATGGCGATTTTTCAGGATATGAGGATTATATAGAAGTAGATAGAGAAAGTTTGAAAACAATAAAAAATTCAATAGAAGAAATAATGACAGCTTCAAATGTGGATGCAGATATTAATCAAAGTAATATCGGTGAAATAGAAAAATTGCTTGATAAGGTAAAAAGCATTGAAAAAGGTTTATGGGATCTAAAAAAAGGAAATTCTAATGGCGATGCTAAAGAAGAAAAAAACTTATATGAAAGAGCAAAAAGTTTAATAAGCGATGGTGTATTAGGAATTGTTTTAGAGGATGTAAACAATATATCTACAATGCAGATAAGAAATCTAAATCTGCCAACAACATTAGAAACAGATGGTAATAAGAAAGCAGATTTAATAAAGGATATTACAAACAAAGGAATCTTTGTGAAGTATATAGAATTGTACTTTAACAATTATGCAAAAATTTCTGAATATGGAAATGATGATACAGCCTTAAAGTACGAAATGGAGTACATTTTAAATGGAAATTTAAATGATAAAGACAATCTTACAGAGACTATTAAAAAATTAGTTGAAGTTAGAAATTTATCAAATGGAGCGTATTTAATAACGGATGGCGAAAAGATACAGGAAATAACAACTTTGGCTGAAACGGTAGCCACGGCTATTGGAATGCCATTTTTAACGCCGGTTGCTCAGGCAGTAATAATAGAGGCGTGGGCACTGACAGAAGCGGTTATTGATGTAAGGCAGTTATTAAATGGAGAAAAAGTACCGATAGTGAAAAACAGTGAAAACTGGAATAGCAGCATAAAAAATATCGGGACATTTGAAGACGGACGTAAAAACAATACAGGGCTAACTTATACACAGTATTTGCAGACAATGATTATGACACAGAAAACAAAAAATACTGTTTTTAGAACTATGGATTTAGTGCAGGTAAATATGCAAAAAAGATATAATAAGGATTTTTTAATTTCAGAGTGTTTTGGAATGTGTGAAGTTGAAGCAAATCTTAGAATAGAACAGGTATTTACGTCGTTACCAATAGTGTCATATTTAATAGGTAACAATAACGAAAGTTATGTTTATAAAACCAAGATGGAATATGAGTACTGATTTAAAAATGGCGTTGAATATAGAACATTACATTAAAAATAACGTTGAATATAGAACGCGATGTTAAAAACAACGTCAGACATAAAACGTAACATTAAAAACAACGTCGAACATAGAACGTAATATTAAAAACAACGTTGAACATAGAAAACAATATTAAGAATTATAAATTTAAACAGATAGTTGAGAACTTTGTAAAAATCTGATTAGCAGAATAAATGTGAGGTAAATAATAATGCCCTTTTTCATAAGAACAATAAAGCCAAATAAAACAATAATAAAAAATAAAAATAATAACAAATGTGCATCTCTCCAAGTGCAAAAGCGTAAATTTTATAACTTGTCTGGAAAAAGGGTATTTTTATTTGCCTCACATAATGTAAATAACTCATGTAATATAAAAAGTTCAAATAATTTAAAGGGCTCATTAACGATTGAGGCGGCGCTTGCCATGTCAGTATTTTTATATGCATCTTTTGCAATGATTCATTTTATTTTGATGTTTAACTGGCAGGTTTCTATGCAGATGAATATAAATAATATTGCAAAGGATACAGCAAAGAAAATGTATTATTTGGAAATTGCGAATAATATTACAAATAATGACAAAAACGGGGAAGAAACACGAAAAAGCATTAACAGTAAATTTAAAGAATATGAAAATAAAAATGCTGATGCAGACAATGACGAAATAGGACAGGACGATAATAAATTTGGTCAGGAAAATGTAATGGGTGTAGCTTATTTATATGGAAAACTGGTTAAAGAAATAGGTGTGAAAAATAGTGCTCAAAAGCTGGTTGATTTGAGTAAAAGTAAAGTGGATATGAATGATGGTCTGGTAGACATAATAGCTATTTCAAGGTATAAATATCCCTATTTTTCTAAAGACAATCAGATTCAAATTGTTCAAAGAGCAAGAATGAAGGCATGGACAGGACGTGACTTAACACAACAGTTGAACCTTGTTTATATGACGGATGGAGGAACAGTTTATCACACAAATATTGACTGTACATATTTAAGTTTAAACATAGAAAAAACTTCTTATTTGGAAATGACACAAAGAAGAACCGGTAGCGGGAGCAAATATAAAGCATGCAGTATTTGTGTGAATAAAAAAATAGCTGATAGCCAAGTGGTTTTTATAACGAAGGAAGGAAAGAAATATCACACGGACATAAATTGCAGAGGACTTACAAGAAGGGTAATTACATTAGATATTTCTCAGGTAGAAACGAAGAATGCATGTAGTAAGTGTGGAGCAACAGAATAGGATGTTAAACATAGTGTAAGTTGTTCGTATGTAAATTTTAATTCAGTGTGAAACAATAGAGTAAGATGTTAAATTGGATAATTAGTGGAGTGTATTTATGTGGATGCACGATAATGGATATTAAAAAGAAAGAATTAAATTTAATATATTGCACAATATTTTTTATAGTTGGTATTGCGTATGCTTTGCTTTACTTAAATGGAAATATGGAGGGGCTGATATTTGCATTAATGCCGGGAATAGTTCTTCTGATTTTAAGTATGCTTTTCTCGTCGCAAATAGGAATTGGGGATGGAATTATGATAATAACATTAGGATTATTTATGAATGTAGTGTATTTACTTTCAGCATTGGTATGGGCTTTTATTTTTGTTTCATTAATAGCAATATTTAAAGTTTTGTCTAATAAGAAAACAACAATTCCGTTAGCTCCATTTTTACTAATAGGACAAATATGTGTGATAGTAAATAATTTAAGAGGGTGAGAATGTAAGATGAAATATAAAAAGAGGGTGGAGGATAGGGTGGAAGTTTATGGAAAAATTATAAACTTAAAGCAAAAATTTATAGACTTAAAACAAAAACCTAAGTTAAAAGGTGAAATGACAATAGAAGCAAGCCTTGTAATGCCAATGGTGTTTTTAATGCTGGCGTTTACTTTATTTGTGGCATTTTATCTTCATGACATAGTTGTTACAAAGGTATATGTTTATGGTAAATGCATAGAAATGTATGATAAAAATGAGAAAACAGAAATGGAAAGGTTAGCCACAAAAGCTATAGATTCGATACCGGTATTTGTAGCGGATAATAAGATAAAAAAGGCAAATAAAAGTGCGGTTACGATAGAAAGTAAATATAATTTTCAAATGAGATGGATAAAAAATATTATAGATAATGATGAAGATATAGAAATTAAAATAGAGAAAAATATGGATGAGCAAAAGATGTATATTTGCAAGGCAGTTATTGATTCTAAAGCAAATTGATAAAGGCAGGTAAAGAAAGTTGAGGGTGTGAATGGAAATATCTTATAAGAAAGACGGAATAAATAATTATATGATTATAAGAAATCAGAAGGACGTGGAAAGTGACTACAAACTTCAGATGTTGATTAATAATAAAATAGAAGGAATTTTAAGTATAAATATAAAGAATATTAATAATGAAAACCAATTCTATTATGATATAACGTCAAAAAATTCCATGAGAAGTTTATTTGTAAAAAATAAAGTAGGAGCCAAAGATATTGAACAGTTTATAAACAGTATGGCGATAGTAGCAAAATCTATGAAGGAATATTTGCTTGATATTAACAATATAGTTTTTGATATGGACATGATTTACTGGGATTCAAAAAAGAAAGTATATAATTTTTGCTATTATCCATTTACTGAGCAGGGAATGAAAGAAGGTCTGAACGGACTTTTTTTAGAATTGTTAGAACTTTTAAATCATAATGATAGGGAAGCGGTTGTAATAGGTTATGGACTGCAACAGAAAATAATATCAGAGAATTTTACAATTACAGAGCTAAAAGAATATGTAGCTGAAAATATAAAAAGGCCAGGAAATAATATTAATAAGTATTCATATGAAAAGGCTAAAAAATCCAATTATTATAATGAAAAGCAAAATGATGACTTGGAAGATTTGGATAATATTATAGAAGAAGATGCAGACGAATATTTTGACAGTACAGATTTTGAAAATGACAATATAAATAAAAGATTTAGCAATAAAAACGAAAAGGAAAGAAAACAAAAAGAGAAAAGGGCAAATAAGAAAAAAGAAAAAGAAAAAAATAGAAAAAAGAATAAAGAAATAAAGGAAAATATAAAGGATAGTGCAAAAAATAAGAATGGAAAAACAAACACAAAGAGTAAGAAATGGTGGCAATTCTGGAAGAGAAGTAAACCAAAGAAAAGAGAAGAACTTTTAGAAAATAATTTTATAAAATTAGAGGAGACGGATGGATTTGATGATATTGAAAAATTTGTAGCAAGTGAAATGCCTGTTAAAGAAATGGATTCTATTGATGAAGAGGCTACGGTTCTTCTTACATCAAATGTTCATAGTACAGGTATTTTACTAAGGAGTACTGACATAGAAAATCCTGTAACAATAATTCCAAATGGATTTCCATGCATTATAGGTAAAAGTGGGAAAAGTTCAGACTATAAATTAGAAGAGCAGTTTATAAGCAGAGTTCATGCAAGAATATATGAAGAAATGGATGGATATTATATAGAAGACTTAAACTCATCTAATGGAACTTTTGTTAATGGCGAAAAATTAAAGCCACATACGCAGGTAATGTTTCAGTTAGGGGATATAATAATGTTAGCTGATATGGAATTTGTTGTGGAATAATAAAAGAAAAATGGTATAATGGTCTATATTATATGTTAAAAAGTCAGGAGAACCATAAGATGGAGGATAAGGTTGTACAACTAAAACAAATAATTGAAGAAAGTGATAATATTGTTTTCTTTGGAGGTGCAGGAGTTTCAACAGAAAGCGGTATTCCGGATTTTAGAAGTGTTGATGGACTTTATAACCAGAAATACAAATTCCCACCGGAAGAAATTATTAGTCATTCTTTCTATATGAAGAATAAAGAAGAGTTTTACAGATTTTATAAAGATTGTATGTTATATGAAGGTGCGCAGCCTAATGTCACACATAAGGCTCTTGCTAAATTAGAACAGATGGGTAAATTAAAAGCAATTGTAACTCAGAATATTGATGGATTGCATCAGATGGCAGGAAGCAAAGTTGTATATGAACTTCATGGCTCTGTAATGAGAAACTACTGCGAAAAGTGTGGAAAGTTTTATGACTTTGAATATGTAAAAAATTCAGAAGGTGTTCCACATTGCGAATGTGGTGGAGATATAAAGCCTGACGTAGTCTTATATGAAGAAGGACTTGACGAAGAAATCGTTGAGAAGGCTATTAAAGCAATAGAGGAAGCAGACGTTCTTATAATAGGAGGAACTTCCCTTATAGTATATCCTGCAGCGGGGCTTATTGATTATTACAAAGGGGACAAGCTTGTATTAATTAATAAGACAATGACAATAAGAGATTCAAGAGCGGATTTAGTTATTAATGACAGCTTAGGTAAAGTATTTAGCGAAATTATGGATATGTAGAACAAATAATTTAAGTCGGGTATATTTGTATAGAAATTAAAAGAAATAACATTTAAGTCTCAAATAGTCGGGAATACATTAAACCATACATAATTAATATAAACATAAGAAGAAAATGCGGTTGACAGTGATAAGCTTTTTATAAATAAAGGCCCAATCACAGTTAACCGCATTTTTTCGATGAATGTCGCAAAAGAATTTTTACATATATTTTTACAAAACCTAATTTGACAAATTGTGCTTTTTTCATGTGCTATATTCTACAAGAAATAAATGTAGAGGAGGGCTCATGATAGAGATGGTTTATAATGGAAAAGAATCCAAAGGACAAAGTGAAGTAAGGTTGCCAAAAAACATTCGCCAAATTGGTGACAACAATTCTAAAAAGAAAATATATGTAGAAGATTATGTAATGAGCAACTTAAAAAAGGAACCGGAAAATGAAGATAACATAAGATATGGTGTTCTTCTTGGTGAAACAAAAAAGGTAAAAGGTTATTCATACATATTTGTAAAAGGAATGGCAGAAGTAAACGACGTAATCGAAAACAGCATAATATTTAACGATGAAATTTGGACGAACCTATATAAAGATATAAAAAGATACTTTGATGAATTCGATATTGTGGGCTGGTTCATATCTGTTCCGTACAGAGTAAAAGATGATATGTCAGGAATAAAGAAAATACATCTTGATAACTTCGCCGGAAATGATAAAGTCTGCTTTTTAAGTGATAGAACGGAAAATGAAGATGGATTTTTTGTGTATGAAAATGGAAATTTGAACAGACAAAGCGGCTATTACATATATTATGAAAAAAATGAGAAAATGAAAAAATATGTGAGGGAGAGGGAACAAAATAAAAATAGTATCAATGAAAATATTAAGGAAAATATAAAAAATAATAAAAAAACAGATGGTAAAATAATAAAGGAAAATGATGAACAATTAATAAAAGAAGAGGCAAATAAATATAATGGAGAAAATGAAAATCATAGCGTTGTAATGAATAAAGATTCGTCTAAAAGTAAAAACCAAAAATCAGAAAACGATGAGGAGGCAAACACAAAGAGCGGGCAGACGATAGAAATGCCTGACATTTTAGGAAAAAAGAAAAATGACATATATGCTAATAAGCAGGTTGATAACAAAACGGAAACACCTGAAAAATTAAATGTAAAAAATAAGCAGAAACGCATTGCAGAAAAAAACAGCAGAATTTCGGATTCGTTTCAGCTTAGAAAAGCTATAAGTGAAAGAAAAAAAGAAATTGAAAACCAACATAAAAATGGAAGTGAAAATTCAGGCAAAGTCAGCAAAGTAGCGGTTGGAATCAGTGGTTTGCTAATAATTGCTCTTTTACTGTCAACAATTGTTATGCTAAATAATTATGGTGAATTAAAAAATATAAAAACATCATTGGAAAATATAAATGACAACAAAAATTCTCAGGCAGTAAATCAGATAATAGATTCACTTTCAACATCAGAAAGCACGGAGAATAACAACGAAACAAAATCTGATAGTAAGAAAGAAAAGAATGACAAAAAGAATACACAGCAAAAGCAATCTGAAAATGGGCAGAACGATGATTCTTCACAGACCAATTCAGATGATGGACAAAATTCATCACAACCTAAGACAGATGATATGAAGAATGACAATTTATCGCAGACGCAGCAATCTGAATCACAGGATAATAGCGGATTAACGCAGCAGAATAATTCATCAAACACACAATCCGATATACAGGATAATGCCCAATCACAACCAAATAATGATGGAACAGGAACGGAAACTGAACCACAAAACAAATCAACAAATGTACAGGCAGGCATATATGGAGGAGCAATTCATACAGTAACTCCCGGACAAACCTTATATGATATCAGTATGACATATTATGGAAATAGTGATATGGTTGACAGAATAAAGGCTTTTAACGGAATAGGAGACGATTACAAAATAATAGAAGGTCAGCAGATAAAATTGCCATAAAAAAATATATATTGTATAATCTGAATAAAATGTACATTGTGCATTGAAGTATAAAAGAATATAATTGAGGAAAACTGAAACGCAGATAAGGTACAGGAAGTAAGAAAAGTGAAGTTAGCAAAGAAAAGAAGAAAACTCAGAGTGATTAGACCTGATACAGTAATTGAGTCAGAAAAATCACGGGAAGATAAATCAAGAAATCTAAAAATAAAGGTAATAACAATAATTGGAATTGTATGCGCATTACTTTTAGCAATATATTTATTTTGTGTTTATCGCACATACAATAACTACAAAGTCAGAAAGACAATAAAGATAGAAACAGGAACAAACAGCCAGTATCAGGCGTTTGGCGAATTTGTAGTAAAATATAGTAACGATGGAATTTCGTACATCAATGGAACAGAAACCATTTGGAACGAAGCGTACGAAATGAAATCACCAATAGTAGACGTTTGCGGAGATTATTTAGCGATAGCGGATAAGAATAGTAATACTATTTACATTTTCAATAAAAAAGGAAAAGTCGGTGAAGTAAACACAAGTTATCCTATAATTAAAATTGAAGTGGCACAGCAGGGTGTGGTTGCGGCACTTTTAGAAGAAGCAAGTGCAAATTATATTGAATTATATGATAAAGAAGGAAATCTTATCGTTTCACACAAATCATTGCTTAGTGAAAATGGATTCCCATTATCGTTTTCAATTTCAAATGATGGTGAGAAAATGATGACATCGTACTTATCAATTAAGGAAGGAAGTACTGAAAATCAGGTAATTTTCTATAACTTCTCAAATGTAGGTAAAGACGAAGTTGACAGAGTGGTAGGCACATTTAATCAATATGGAGAAACTATAGTACCTGCAGTATATTTTGTGTCAAATGAAGATGCGATAGCGATTGGTGATAATGTTCTTACTATATATAAGATGAAAGAAAAGCCAACAATTAGAAAAGAAATAAAATTTGATAAAGAAATACAAAAGGTATTTTATAATGAAAAATATGTAGGACTTATATTTGAAAACTCAAAAGGGGATACTCCATATAAAATGGAAGTGTATTCTTTGAGTGGAGAAAAAATCATGTCTAAGGAAATAGAGATGAATTTGGACCATGTTAAATTTGCAGGAAAAAACGTGCTAATGTATGACGACGTTACATGTGAATTGATATCCCTTAAAGGCGTGGTTAAATTTAAACACGTATTTACAAAACAGTTAGACGCGATAGTTCCTATGGAAAGTACAAATACATTTTTGCTTATGACAAAAAATAAGATAGAAGAAATCAGTCTCAGATATAGTTTGAAGAGTCCGGTTACAAAGAATAAACAGACAGCAGAAGAATAAATAAACTGTTACAAGTTACAGATGAAAATAAATGGAGGAAAAATGGAAACAATATTAACAGTTGCAGTAATAGTATTTATCGCACTTATGATATTTATTGGGCAACATAGAGGAATGATAAAGATGATATTTTCGTTGGCATCGATGTTAATAGTTTTAATTTTAGTTCAGATATTAACACCAATTACGAAAGATTTTATAGAAACAACTCCGGTGTATGATGCAATTTCAAAGCAGGTTACACAATATGTGGATGAAAAAATAGTAGATGTATCAGACAGCATTTCCCAGACCGGAGAAACAGCTCAGAAAAATACAATTAACAGTTTACCGTTGCCAAAAAGTGTAAAGGAATCGTTAATTAAGAATAATAATGCTGATGGCTACATAGAATTAGGTGTAGAAAATTTTAGCCAGTATGTAGCAGAATATTTGATAGATTCTGTGTTAAATGCATCTACATTTATTTTGCTATTTGTTGTTTTGACGCTGCTGGTTCAGCTGGTGGTTCATTTGCTTGATATAATATCAAAGCTTCCGGGAATAAATATGTTAAATAAAGGAGGCGGAGCTGTTATCGGACTTATAGAAGCAGTCTTTGTACTTTGGATTGCATGTATAATAATTACAGCATTTAGTGCAACAAGTTGGGGACAGCAGGCATGCGATGCAATTGGAAATAGCGTATTTTTAAGTCTGATATACGACAATAATGCAATTCAGATGTTTTTAAATAACCTCAATCTTCTTGCATAATATTTATGAAAATGAGAAGAATATCAGTAGATATTGCGGATAAATATTTATGGAAATGATAAAAATATCAGTAAGCGTCGTGAACAAATGAGAATAATATAGAAAATAAATATTAAAAATATTTAAAATAATACAAATATTGAAAATAATTGTTGACAAACACGATACTATTTGATAAATTAAAAAAGCTGTAAAAAGTGGATTGGAAAAATCCACTAAGGCTCCATGGTCAAGCGGTTAAGACACCGCCCTTTCACGGCGGTAACAGGGGTTCAAATCCCCTTGGAGTCATTCAAGAAATTATTCTTGACTGAAAAAAGAACAGTTGCTATAATGTAATAGTTCTATATTTTATGGCGACATAGCCAAGTGGTAAGGCATCGGTCTGCAACACCGCTATCACCAGTTCAAATCTGGTTGTCGCCTCTCTATTTAAAGAAATCTTAGCAATAAGATTTCTTTTTTTGTTATACACAATGAGCCAAATACTTTTAGCTTTTTGCTTGCAAAAAAAACTAAAAGTATTTGGCGAATGTTTAATCACCGAAAAGAAGCAAAGCGGATTTGAGGTGTTAAAACATGGCGAAGCCATGTGTGTAATACAACTAACTGGTATTGTCAATTACATAAAAACTGACTATTTATCTAATACCATATATTGATAAAATTGTTTAAATAAGAATTATATTAAAAGAAAAAGGTCAGAAATAAAGCAAAGACGTTCATATATGCTTGATGGATTTACAGATTTCTGATTAAAACAGGAGGAAAATTATGAACAATTCAACTGAAAAAATTGTTAAGTTAGTTTTAGCTGCAATGTTTGCTGCACTTGGATGCGTAGCAACAATGATTATCAGAATCCCTACTATTGGAACATCAGGATATGTTAACATTGGTGATACAGTAGTTTTATTAGCAGCATGGGTATTAGGAACATTTTATGTAGGCGACAAAAAAGGCAAATTAGTAGATGAAAATCTTTTCTTTGCAGCAGCCGCAGCAGGGTTAGGACCTGCACTTGCTGACTTAATTGCAGGATATACAACATATGTACCTGGAACATTTATTATTAAAGCACTTATGGGTGTTGTAGCAGTTCTTTTATTTAAGACAATTGCAAAGGCAAATAAGCATTTGGCATTTGTAGTTAGTGCAGTAGTAGCTGAGTTAGTAATGGTATTTGGTTACTTCTTATATGAAAGCACACTTTTAGGATACGGAATGACAGCAGCAGCTTCGATTCCAAGTAATGTAGTTCAGGGAATTACATGCCTTGTATTAGGACTTGTATTAGTTGAAGTTTTAAACGCAAGCAATGCATTTAAGAGCGTATTAAAAGTTAACTAAATAACAAATTATTAAGCTAATAATAAATATAAAAGGAGTTGCTGTAATTTTAGTTGCGGTAACTCCTTGATTTTTTATATAATAAAGGAGTACAATCACTCGTAGAAAACAGGAGGCGATTTTTATGTACGAGGAAATTAGAAAACAGGCAGAAAATGTTGCCAATGAAATATGTGATGCAGGTAAATTAAAAAAAGGACAAATCTTAGTAGTAGGTTGTTCATCAAGTGAAGTTTGTGGAGATAAAATAGGAACAAACTCAAATCTTCAGGTAGCTGAAGCAGTTTTTGAAGGAATTTATAAGGTCACTCAGGAAAGAGGAATCTATCTTGCTGCACAGTGCTGTGAACATTTGAACAGGGCGATTATAGTAGAGCGTGAGGCTGTGCCAAATGCATATGAAGTAAATGTTGTACCACAGCCAAAAGCAGGTGGCTCATTTGGAACTACAGCATATAACACATTTAAAGATCCTATAGCTATAGAAGAAATTCAGGCAAATGCAGGGATTGATATCGGTGGAACTTTAATAGGAATGCACATAAAGAAAGTGGCTGTACCTGTTAAAATGGAAAATAATATAATAGGACAGGCACGAGTAATAGCTGCAAGAAGCAGAGCGAAATTTATCGGTGGAGGAAGAGCTCATTACAACGAAGATCTAATGTAAATGATAAGAATAGTTTATTGTAATAAAGAATAAATAAAATACAGGAATAATTTATTTACTGAAGGTTTATATATATGGAGGAATATTTAATGTTGAAAAATTATACTGAAAAAACATCGGTTGCAAAAACGATTATAGCACTAATAGTAGTAGCAATATTAGAATTTATTGCGTTCTACATTTTGTTACCGCCACTTAACATACATGATATAGGAAGCTGGATTTTTCAGGGATTCTTTGTACTATTGTTTTTGATTGCAACATTTTTTTGCAGTAAGGAAAATAATATTGAGCAGCTAAGTGTAACAATAGTATCAAAAATTGTAACGGCTGTTATCGCAATTGGCGTGGTTGTGGTAGTGATTGGCGGATTAACATCTTTAGAAATATTTAACGCTTCAAGATATTCAAGTCTTATCAAAGTGAAAGAATGCAAATTTGAAGATGAAATCGCCCAGACGGATACAGTCAATGATATTGCGCTTATGGATACAAAGAGTGCAAGGGTTGTCGGCGAAAGAGCAATTGGCTCATTATCAGACCTTGTAAGTCAGTATGTAATTAATCAGGATTACAACCAGATAGATTACAATGGCCAGCCAAAGAAAGTAGCAACGCTAGAGTATGCAGATTTTTTCAAATGGTTTAACAACAGAAAAAATGGTATACCGGGATATGTTTTGGTAGACCCTGTGGAATTTGAAGCAGAATATATAAAATTAGACAAACCAATTAAGTATACTTCTTCAGCACGATTTAATGACAAATTACAAAGAAAACTTAGATTTGAATATCCTACAGCAATTTTTGAAGGATATTATTTTGAATTAGATAATGATGGAAATCCATATTATATTTGCCCAACATTAACAGCAAAGATAGGCTTGTTTGGTGGTAAAGACGTAAAAGGCGTTGTCATATTTGACCCTTGCACAGGCAAAAGCAAATATTATGATGTAAAAAATGTGCCACAGTGGGTAGACAGAGTTTATGATGGTGATTTGGCAACGAGAAAATTCGACTGGTATGGAACTTTGTCAGACGGATTCATCAACAGCATAATAGGTCAGAAGGATTGTAAAATAACAACAGAGGATTATGGCTACAAGGTAATGGATGATGACGTATGGATTTACACAGGCGTAACTTCTGTTATTGACGATTCATCTAATATTGGATTTGTAATGATAAATGCAAGAACCGGAGAAACAAGATACTTCAAGGCAGCAGGTGCAGAAGAATTTTCAGCAATGGACGCAGCAGAAGGCCAGGTCCAGAATTTAGGATACAAGGCTTCATTCCCTGCAATCATAAATATAGGTGGCGAGCCAACATATTTCATGGTTTTGAAGGACAAGAGCAACCTCGTAAAACAGTATGCCCTTGTAAATGTAAAAAAATACAGCATTGTTGCTACTGGAACAACGCAAAGAGATACGCTTTCTTCTTACAATAAACTTATGAAGGAAAATAATTTAGGCAACAAGCAGGCAATCGATGACATGAACAATGATTTGCCAAATGTAAATATACAGGTTACTGATATTGAGTACATCACAACAGACGGTGAAACTTATGTATATATTTCTGATGAAAATAACAATGTATATAAAGAATTGTTTGCTGAAGATGAAAGCCTTATTTTCATCAAGCCGGGCGCACAGATAACAATTTATTATGAAGAAGATAAGAAAGATGGCAAGAAAAATGCGGACGAAAGTCAGAGCACTACAGATGGTGAAAGTCAGGAAAATGGCTTGGATAATGCAAAATATGACAGCCAAAATATAAAGACAATTGTTAAATGGAAAGCTCAGGGAGAATAAATATAACACATTCTAAAAATTTGAAATTCACGAATTTTAAGAATATAAGATTATATTCTAAGACTGTTTGACAAATTTAATAAATTAAAAAACAGGGAGGCGATTAAAATGGATTACAAATTAGGCGATAAAGTTGTATTGAAAAAAGGTCATCCTTGCGGAACAAACGAATGGGAAATAATTCGCGTTGGTGCCGATTTTAAAATAAAATGTCTAGGCTGCAATCATATAGTAATGCTACCTAGAAAAACATTTGAGAAAAGTGTAAAAAAGTACTTGGGGAATGAGTAGGAAATTGGTTAAATAATGTAAATTATAATTTGAATAATTATCATAAAATAAGAAGATATTTCAGCAATGGAATGTCTTTTTATTTTTTCCAAAATAAAAAAGAATACTAATCCCACCATGTAGTTAATAAAATATTAAGAAAATCATTTAAAAGAAATAGTTGACATTATAAATATATATTGTATATTTGTATTAAGTAACTAATACAAATATACAATATATTAATTTGCGTTATATAAGGAGATGAGAGAGATGCCTTGGAAATTTGAGAGTGACAGACCAATATATGCTCAAATATTAGAGCATATTAAGGAACGCATAATTGTGGGAGAATATCCGCCTGGAAGCAGGCTTCCGTCAGTAAGGGAATTAGCTACAGAAGCAGCAGTTAATCCTAATACGATGCAGAGAGCGATGGCGGAACTTGAGAGAGAAGGATATGTAGTAACTAATAGAACGACTGGTAGAACAGTAACAGATAATGTGGGAGTAATTATGGAATCTAAGAAGAGTACAGCAATAGAATTAACACAGAAATACATTGAGAAGATGGAACAATTGGGGTTTAGCAAAGAACAGATTGTGAAAATTATAGAGGAGGGAAAATAATGAGCATAATATTTGAATGTAAAGATTTGACTAAAAAATATGGAGCTTTTACTGCAGTAGAGAATCTTAATCTTTCTATTGAAAGAGGAAAGATAATTGGCCTTTTAGGACCTAATGGAAGTGGAAAGACAACACTTATAAAGATGTCTAACGGTTTACTTACACCGACTAAAGGTGAGATATTAATTGATGGAAAGAAAGTAGGAGTTGAAACAAAGAGCATAGTTTCATATCTACCTGAGAGAACATATTTGAATGATTGGATGAAAGTTAAAGAAATGGTAGGATTCTTTGACGATTTTTATGAAGACTTTGATGCTAAGTGTGCTTATAAGATGTTTGAAAGACTTAATATTAACATTAATGATAAGTTGAAAACCATGTCTAAGGGAACAAAGGAAAAGGTTCAGCTTATTTTGGTTATGAGTAGAAAGGCTCAATTATATTTCCTTGATGAACCGATTGGAGGTGTTGATCCGGCTGCGAGAGATTATATACTTAACACAATTATAACTAATTACAATCCGGAAGCTTCTGTTATTATTTCAACACATTTGATTTCAGATGTTGAGCAGATATTAGATGAGGTTGTCATGATTAAGAATGGACATTTAGTTATGCATAAGACAGTTGATGAGATAAGAGAAGAGGAAGGAAAGTCAGTAGATGAACTTTTCAGGGAGGTATTTAAATGTTAGGGAAATTATTAAAATATGAATATAAAGCAACTTCAAGATATTTTATAGGTTTATATATAGTATTGGCATTGCTTACAATAGGTAACAAGGTCATGATTACAATTGAAGCTACAACAGATATTGACTTAAAAGTAGTTGATATATTGTTTGGAATTATAATGGCAAGTTATGTTATAGCTATTATAGCAATCGCAGTAGCAACTGTTGTATTAATGTTAAGAAGATTTTATTTTAATATGCTTAAAGATGAAGGATATTTAACATTTACACTTCCGGCTACAGTAGGACAGCACATTGCAAGTAAAATGATAGTTTGTATTACATGGGTTATAGCAACAATAGTATTGACTGTAGTTTCAATTTTTGTAGTAACTTATAGTAAAGATATCGATTATGCAAGAGGTATATCTGATAGTGTGCAGGAATTAACTCAATTAGGTGCATGGGGATATGTTGCTGAAGGCATAATTGCAGCAATAGTGACAGTAATAGGTATGCCAATACTTATGTATGCATGCTTAAGCATCGGACAGCTTTATACTAAGCACAGAGTAGTTGGTGCAATATTAGCTTATATTGGATATTACATAATAAATCAAGTTGTATCATCAGTATTTTTGGTTATATGTATGCATAGTTTAGGTAATAGTTACGATACTAGTGCATTTACGAATCAGGTGCTTATATTTAGTATAGTTTTATCAATTGTAATTTCGATTGTAAGTTATGTAGTGACTCATTACATATTAAGTAAAAAGTTGAATTTAGAATAAAAATTTTCTTGCATTTGCTCTTGAATTATGATAAAATGTCAATTCGTGATATATATTAATTTTCCTTGCTTTCCTAAATGAAATAGGGAGGCCAGAGACCAAAAGGAGGTAAGAAAGCATGAACAAGTATGAATTAGTAGTTGTTGTTAGTGCAAAACTCGAAGAAGAAGAAAGAGCCGCTGAAATCGAAAAGGTAAGCAACCTTGTAACACGTTTTGGTGGAACAATTACTGACGTAGAAGAATGGGGTAAGAAGAAATTAGCTTACGAAATTCAGAAGATGTCAGAAGCTTATTATTACTTCATTCACTTCGACACTGATAACACAGATTGTCCTAACGAAATAGAAGATCAGATTCGTATTATGGAAAATGTTATCAGATATTTGTGCGTAAAGGTTGAGGCATAGGTTTTTGAAACATAAAGAGGTATAATATGAATAAAGTTATTCTTATGGGTAGATTAACCCGTGATCCTGACGTAAGATATTCACAGGGCGATAGCCCAATGGCAATTGCCAGATATACATTAGCAGTTGATCGTAGATTTAGAAGAGACAACGACCAGCAGACAGCAGATTTCATTTCTTGCGTAGCATTTGGAAGAAATGGAGAATTCGCTGAAAAGTACTTACATCAGGGAACTAAGATTGTAGCAGAAGGTCGTATTCAGACAGGAAGCTATACAAACAAAGATGGTAATAAAGTTTACACAACAGAAGTTGTAGTAGAAAATCAGGAATTTGCTGAAAGCAAAGCAAGTGCTTCTAATAATGAAGGTGGCTTTCAGCCACAGGCACAGTCAGCTCCAACAGCTCCAGCCGGAGACGGATTTATGAATATCCCTGATGGTGTTGAAGATGTAGGATTACCATTTAACTTTTAGAGATTAGACGATTAACATAAACATAGTTAATTAGTATTATAGGAGGTCAAAACTATGGCATTTAACAAGAGTGAAAGACCTGATTCTCCAATGAGAAGAAGAGGCGGTCGTAGAAGAAAAAAAGTTTGCGTATTTTGTGCTAGTGAAAACAACGTAATTGATTATAAAGACACAAACAAATTAAAGAGATATGTATCTGAAAGAGGAAAAATTCTTCCTAGAAGAATTACTGGAAACTGCGCTAAGCACCAGAGAGCTCTTACAGTAGCAATCAAGAGAGCAAGACACGTTGCTTTAATGCCTTACACAGTAGAATAAGGTTATATAAAAAGACTTTCCATGTGGAAAGTCTTTTTTTGTCTTATAAAGGTATTTATATAGATAAGGTTTTTTTTATTTCATATCTCCTTAAAAGTCGAAATAAGGCGAAATGTTACAAATTAATATGATAATTTTAATGGTATAATTTAAAAGTAACATGAATAAAATGAAAGAGTAGTGCGTAGAAAAATAAATAATTATAGTGACGCATGAAAAAAATCAGAGACTAAAAGGAGGAAATATGAGAAATTTTAAACAAGTGGCAGCCATGACTCTCGCAGGAGTTATGACGGTTTCTATGGCAGGAGTTCAGACTCCGGCTGCAACAAATACGACATTTAGTAAAGCAGTATCAATGATGGACGTAAGTAATGCTACAGGCAGTGGAAATGTGGGTATTGATATTGCGGGGGACGAAGTGTCGGAGAAAATCAATGAGATTTTGTATAGTGTATACCGTGAGGCTCACAGAAATGACGATGATACAAAAGGTGAGGATGGAAGAACGGCATATAGGGCAGCATGGGATGATCATTCACAAAAACTAGGATTGCTTGAAAGCTATGATGAAAAAGAAGATACATATAAGTACACCGACAGATTTACAATTAATGCTAAAGTTTCAACAGAAATAGTAACTACAACTCAGTTTTCAGTTGAATTGGCAGGAAATATTGCAAACGGAAAAGAGATGAAACTCACAAAAATTGAATATAATAATGGAAATGTAAAAATTGATTTAGATTCATTTGTTAAATTCATGTCAGAATATTGTGGCATGACAACAAGCAAAGTGTGTGAAGCACTCGAAATTCCGGCGTTAAAATCAATTGAATTAGATTCTGTTGCAGAAATTAATAATATGTTAAAGGATAAATGTGGAAAATATTATCCTATTATCGGAGTGGAAGTTGTTGAACAGAAAGACATTGATAATAAATTATTTGAACAGGATGAATTAGGAAAAGTAATTGACTTAAAATATGGAGAGGAAGCAAAAGAAGCTAACTTTGCATTAACAGGTGAACAGGTTGTTAATACAGTAATGAATCTTGCAAAATTAGTGCTGAACACAGCAGATTCTGCATTTGCTAAATTTGAAACAACAAATGGAACGAAGACAACTTTTAAAGTTACAGATGAGCAGGCATCAGAATTTGTATTGGCTATTGCAGATGCCTTATCTTCAAATTCAAAAACTATAGTTGATTTGGTATTCGGTCAGTTAAAAGCTCTTCCGGGATTTGATGAAATATTAAAAATGCCTGTAGAAGCAGAGAAATATATTTCAGACAATATGATTGAAAGCCTCAATAAATTTGCACAAGATATTAAAGATATAGCTACAACAGTTACAAAAACTGATGAAGATAATAACGAAATTAAATATAATCCTTTACAGGAAAAGTTAAAAGAAGAAGGAATTAAATTTGATGTAACGGTTAATTCTGATTTGACAGGTGAAAAAGGTTATAGAGATTATAAGGTTGATGGAAATTTTAATTATTCATGCCCGGCTGAAACTGATGGAGAAAGTGTAGAGGTGAAACCGGATACAGTTATAGCTGTTAAATTTGATTTTAACCTTAAAGAAAATGGTCAGCCGCCAGTTGAAAATCCAGCAAATAACGACGGAAAAAATAATGTGACTAATAACAATGCAAACAATACAACAAACAATGATTTGCAAAACACACTTATTATTGTAAAAGGTAAAAAGTATAAAGCTACATCAGCTGCAAATTCAAAGAATCCTACAGTAACATTTTTAGGAAATATAAATAAAAAGGCGAAGAATGTAAAAGTTCCTGCATCAATTAATTATAATAATGTTAACTATAAAGTTACAGCGATTGCACCAAACGCATTTAAAAACAACAAGAACATAAGAAGTGTTGTAGTTGGAAAAAATGTAAGAGTTATCGGAAAGAATTCTTTCAAAGGATGCAAAAATCTTAAAACTTTAGTTATTAAAGGTAAGAAATTGAAAAAAATTAAGAAAGGTGCATTTAAGAATGCTAATTCGAAAATTGTTATTAAATGCGCTAAAGGACAGGGAAAGAAATATAGAAAATTAGTAAGAGAAAGCCGTTAGGTAAATATAAATAATTAGTATAAAAGGCGTTGTACGAATTTAAATAATAGCTCCAGTCATGTTGGTAATAAAATATTTCCGACATGGTTGGAGCTTTTTGATTTGCACCAAAATGCTAAAATTGTTATATATTAACATGGTTGGAACTTTTTTATTGACTGGCTTAATTAAGTTTACCCAAATGCTAAAATTGTTATTTACTAATATGGCTGAAAATTTTTAAATTTGCACCAATGCTAAACTTTGTTTTTTATTAATATGACCGAAATTTCTTCTCTTATTTGACCTAAACAATATGAGAAGAATGTTTTAATTTATATGACTTATTAAGAGGGAAATCTCCCTTATAAATTGATAAAAAAATAACAATGTATCCAACTAAAAATAAAAACGTTTCAATTTAAAGATGATTGAACTGTTTTATAATTTGAAATGCCGATAAATAAAGGAAAGTAGCAAAAAAATTAATTAAAAGTCTATAATAAATAAAAACATTTTTATATTGCCGGAATATAGCAATTATAAATTCAGTATGTTATAGTTAAAAACAACAATAGTATGTGATTTCGGGAGGAATTGTAATGAGCACAAATATGTTTGGAGTGCCGGTAGAGGGATTTGCTCAGAAGAGTAAAGAGGCTGCCACAGAAGGTATTGTATTGTTAAAGAACGAAGGCGGAATGTTACCACTTACACAGGAAGATAAGATTTCAGTATTTGGTCGACCACAGATTGAATATTATAGAAGTGGTACAGGTTCAGGTGGTGTATCATCAGTAACCGTCTGGGACGTGTTCCCGATGATGTACCCAAAGTTCCCTTGCTGGTAGATGTGGAAAAGACTCAAAAACGGCTGCGTGTTCCATTTACAGCCGAAATCAAAGAGCTGACTCTCGACCTTCGTAAACCGAATGATCTGGATAGAAGTATCTTCTTCCATCGCCTGCACCTGCTCGACATAGATTGGGCAATTCCGGGCGGTACTGACGGTAAAGGTACTTTCAAAGAAAAATGGACACTCTACCACAAACCGGAACAGATTATAAGCATCATCGAAAAGGCTATCTGGGGAAATACACTGGAAGAAGCAACGCAGAAGTTTCTGCTCAAACAGACGAAAGAGATACGGCATATTCCAGAACTCACCCAGCTGCTCGACCGGGTAATCCCTGCCAATCTACCGGACTTAGTGGAAGCCATGACGGTGCAACTCGACCGCCTCTCGGCTGCCTCCACTGATATTATCGAGATGATGGAGGCAGTACCCGATCTTGTAAATATCGTCCGCTACGGCAATGTCCGCAATCTGGATTTCTCAAAGGTAGGCGACATGCTCCAAGCTATGATTGCCCGTATCCTTGCAGGTGGAGTACTTGTTTGTATCAATATAGACGAGGAGGCCGCTACGGACATACTCAACAAACTGGTGTCTACGGATTACGCAGTTTCCACTCTCAATGATCCGGAACTGAACAGGATGTGGCTGGAGTTTATCCGCCAGGTGCGTACATCCGTTAATGTACATCCGCTGTTGTCCGGCTATGCCACACGGCTGCTGAACGACAAGGGAGACATTTCAGCCGAAGAGGCGCAGAATACCCTTAGTTATTATTCTTCCATCGGTAATGCTCCGGCAGATATGGCCTACTGGTTCGAGGGTTTCCTCCGTTCTTCCGGTTCCATTCTGCTGCTGGATGATAATTTGTGGAATCTGGTAAATAACTGGGTATGTTCGCAGGAAAAAGAAACCTTCATGGAACTGCTTCCCATACTGAAACGCACGTTCAGCGAGTTCAGTCCCGCAGAACGCCGGAAGTTAGGTGAGAAAGCCAAGGCGGGCGGTGCAGGCGGCATACAGACTGAAACAGCCTCAGCAACGTCACACAATGAAGAGGAAGATGTGAGGGTGATTCCCTTGATTCACAGGTTATTAGGAATTGAAACAAAGTAAAGAGAAAGCAATGGAAGAAGAATATCTGAAAAGGTGGCGCCTGATACTGGGCGGAAACGAAGCCGACGGAACGGGTATCACACTGACACCGGAAGAGCAACGCATCGACCAGTCATTGGAAGCCGTATATGACAGTGACCGCCGCGGAGGACTCGGATCATCCGCCCCAAAGGTAAGCCGCTGGCTGGGAGATATCCGTGAGTTCTTTCCGCAGACTGTAGTACAGGTCATTCAGCGCGATGCCATCAAACGGCTGAATATCACCTCACTGTTGACGGAAAAGGAAATGCTTGAAACGGTAGTGCCGGATGTGCATCTTGTGGCTACACTGATGTCACTCAGTCGGGTTATTCCTGAAAAGAATAAGGAAATGGCACGGCAGGTAGTCCGCAAAGTGGTGGACGAACTGCTACGCAAGCTCTCCGCCCCTACCCAACAGGCTGTGACGGGAGCGCTCAACCGTTCTGCACGGCGGAGAAATCCACGTTATAACGAGATAGACTGGAAGACCACCATCACCAAGAATTTGAAAAACTACCAACCGGAATACAAGACTATCATCCCGGAAGTCCGTATCGGTTACGGCAGAAAACGGAAAGCGATGAAAGACATCATCCTCTGTCTGGACCAGAGCGGTTCAATGGGGACATCCGTCATTTACTCCGGAATATTCGGGTCTGTACTGGCTTCCATTCCGGCAGTGAACACGCGGATGGTGGTATTTGATACGGCTGTGGTAGACCTTACCGATGACTTGCAAGATCCGGTAGACTAGAAGATTGTAGCTCTTGCGATGATAAGGCGTAATGCCAAACTCCCTGATGGC
>OKRZ01000376.1_pt1 | contig 33399 bp, 27 predicted proteins | sample 1601141 | NCBI WGS metagenome assembly OKRZ01 (sample SAMEA3541524, study PRJEB24748) | human gut metagenome | biome: human gut; feature: human-associated habitat; material: faeces | place: China | collected 2012
TTCTATTATTTCCTCTCTTTTTCTTTTTTTTGCTATTTTTTTCTAATTTATTCTAATTTTTTTGATTTTATTTTTTTTTCTTTTATATTTTTTTGGCAAAAAAAAAGAAGCTATTTTTTGTAACTTCTTTTTGATTTTTATTAATCTTCTTTTATTCTTATTGGTAAAATCATATATACATAGTCATTGTTTTCAGTTGATTTTATTAAACATGGTGATATGCTGCTTCCAAATTCTACATAAACTTCTTCGTCATCTATTACTTTTAGGCTATCTAAGAAGTATTTTGGATTGAAGCCTGCTTCTAAATTTTTTCCTTCAGTTGAAATAAATAGTTCTTCTTTTGCATCTCCTGTTTGGTTTGTGCATGATATTGTTACTTTTCCAATGTCTACTACTACTTTTACTGGGTATTTTTTTTCTTTTTCTACACTTGATGATGATATTAAGCTTATTCTTTCAAAACAATCTTGTAAGTTTGAACGATTTACTCTTATTCTTGTTTCCCATGTATTTGGTATTACATTTTTATAGTTTAAAAATTCTCCATCTAGTATTCTTGTTACTATTTTACAATTGTCCATTTCAAAAAGTGCTTGATTTTTTGATATTCCTATTTTTACTGGTTCAAATGAGTCTAATAATATTTTATTTACTTCGTTTAGTGTTTTTCCTGGTATTACTGCGTTAAAATCATTTGTTTTTTGTGTTAAATATACACTTCTTAGTGCTAATCTGAATCCGTCTACTGCTACTATGTTTAATTTATTGTTTTCTGTTTCTATTAAACAGCCTGTGAATATTGGTCTGCTTTCTTCTGTACTTACTGCAAAGATTGTTCTTTTTATCATGTTTTTTAATGTGTTTTGTTCTAGTTCTATTGAGTTTTCTACTTCTATTTTTGGTAATTCTGGAAATTCATCTGGATTCATTGTTGCTAATTTGTAATGTGATCCTTCACATTCTATTTCTAATATATTTTTTTCGTTAAGAGTTATATATATTTCTGTGTCTGGTAATTTTCTTATTATTTCACTAAACATTGTTGCGTTTACTACTGTACTTCCTTGTTCTTTTACATCACATTCTATTACATATTCTATTCCTAGTTCTAGGTCATAAGTTGTTAGTTTTACTTCATTGTCATTAGTTTGTATTAGTATTCCTTCTAGTATTGGCATTGTAGTTTTTGATGCTACTCCTTTTACTACGGAATTAATGGCTTTAATCATATTTTCTTTGTAACATACGATTTTCATTTTTTTTCCTCCTTGTATTTTATTATAAATAATATAATATATTTAGTAGTAGTAGTATTAGGTGTTGTGGAAACTGTGGAAAACTATGTGGAAACTTAGCGTCCCTAGAAAAAAGCCTGTGTATAAAATTGTGGAAAACTGTCGATTTTATCCACACCGTTTCCACATGTGGATAACTTTTTTGTGGATAATTGAGTTATCAACACTTTATCCACACACAATCCACAGATGCCTGTGGATAACCAATCTGGCTTTTCCGTAAGTAAAGCTAGCTCGTTTTTTTCCAAACAGTTATTTTTCCAAACATAGATTTCAAAAAATAAATCTTTCTTTACAGACGCCTAATCTTCTTCACTTGTGATTATGTTTTTCACACTTTCCACAATTAACTTGGTGTTATTTTTATCACGTACTTCTTTTTTTATTTTGTTATATGCATGCATTACTGTTGAGTGATCTCTGTCTCCAAAATCTTTGCCAATTTGTGGAAAAGACATGTTTGCGACATCTCTGCATAAAAACATTGCGATTTGTCTTGGGAAAGCTATGTCATTTGATCTTTTTTCACTTGCTAAATCGTTTTTGTTTATGCTGAAATATTTTGCAACTGTTTCTTTTATGAAATCACTTGATATTACTTTTTCACTTTTTAATTTGAATTCGTTTATTATTAGTTCTGCATGTTCCATTGTTATTGGACTGTGTGTTAATGCTGCTCTTGCAACTATTTTGTTGAAAACTCCTTCAAGTTCACGAATGTTTGAATCAATATTTGTTGCAATATTTGATAATATTGCGTCGTCTATTATAATTTTTTCGTCTTGAGCTTTTTTCCTTAGTATTGCTAAACGTGTTTCATAGTCTGGACAAGAAATATCTGCTAATAGTCCCCATTCAAACCTTGATTTTAAGCGGTCTTCTAGGAATTGAATATCTCTTGGTGGTGTATCACTGGATATTATGATTTGTTTTCCGTCTTCTCTTAATGCGTTAAATGTGTGGAAAAATTCTTCTTGGACTCTGTCTTTTCCTGCTATGAATTGGATATCGTCAATTAAAAGTACATCTATGTTTCTGTATTTGTTTCTAAACATTTCAGTTTTGTTATCTTTTATTGAGTTTACTAGTTGATTTGTAAATTTTTCTGATGTTACGTATAGAACATTGGCTTTTCTGTTTTCTTCAATGATTCTATTTCCAATTGCTTGCATTAAGTGGGTTTTTCCTAATCCAACACCACCATATAAAAATAGCGGATTATAAGATTTTCCTGGTTCGTTTCCTACTGCTAATGCTGCTGCATGTGCGAATCTGTTATTATTTCCTACGACAAATGTGTCAAAAGTATATTTTGGATTTAGTGTTTGATGATTTGATTCTAGTTCAGATTCTGGTACACTTGATGATGTATCAGTTATTATATCGCCTTCTTCACCATCTTCGTTTCCATCTTTGTCTTTTTTTGATAAGTCTATTACAGAAAATGTGTATTCCTTGTTGGTTATGTATTTTATTGTGTTGAAAAGTAAGTCTTTGAATCGATTTTCTATAAAGTCTCTTTGATATTCAGACAATGTTGTAAAAACGATGTTATTGTCATCAATACTTTTAATTCCTAAAGAACTGATCCATGTGTCATAGGAAATTGATGAGACTTCGCCTTTTAATGTGTCTTTGATTTTTACTAAAAGTTCGTCTTTGTCAATCTCCATCTATAATTCATCCTTTCTATAAAGTTATCCACAGAGTTATCCACAACTGTTGATAACTTTGTAATATGTCTGTAAAAAAAGCTGATTTTTTACGAACACTATTTTGAAAAAAACTGTTTTTGAAAAATCTCTTTTTTTTGTACCCCCATATAATAGCAGATTTTTTGTCGAGAAGTCAATAAAATTGTGGAAAAAAATTTTTTCCTGTGGAAAACTTTTCAAAAAACTGTGGATAACTTTCTTATGTTACAAAAATATTACAACCAAATTTAATTTTTGTCAAAATAAAATAAATGTTTTGTGAAATCTTTTTAAATAGCTGATTTGGAGCTAAAATTTGCTAAATATTATTCTTTTGGAATTTGTTCTTAAAATCTTTGTAAGTTTATAATATTAGTGGGGTAGAAAGTTTTTTAAATGAGATTTAAAAAATTTGTCGAAAAAAATTTTTTTTAATTTGCTTGACAATTCTATTGATTGTGGGGTATAATCGATTTACTTGAATTTTAAAAATTGGCTAATAGTCCGTTTTTATAAAGTCGAATAAAATTCCATTTGTGGAATTAAATATAAAAAACATTAGGAGGTGCTAGTATGAAGAGAACATTCCAACCAAAAAATAGACAAGAAAAAAGAGAACATGGTTTCATGAAAAGAATGAAAACAAGATCAGGAAGAAATGTATTAAAAGCAAGAAGAGCAAAAGGTAGAAAAAGATTAGCTGCTTAGTTTAAGTTTGGCAGAAGAGTATTGTTGAATATAAGATGTTGCAATTTGGCTATTTTAGCGAAATTGCCATTTTAATTTTCAATTTTATTTTTTCATTTTAGTTGCCTATTTGCTTTAGACAAAGGGGAATGGTAATGAAAAAAACGAAAATGTTAAAAAAGAATTATGAATTTAAAAAAGTTTTGACAAAGGGAAAGTGCTTTTCTGGGAAATATATTATGGCATTTATCCAAAAAAACAATAGTAAAAGATTGAATTTTTTAGGTTTAGCTATAAGTACTAAAGTATGTAAAGCTGTTGGAAGAAATAGGTTGAAACGTTTGATACGTGAAAGCTATCTTTTAGAGGAATCTAAGATTCCAGAAGGATATTCAATTGTGTTTTTGTGGAATAAAAGAGAAAAACCAGAAAATGCATATTTTAAAAATATTTATGATGATGTAAAAAAAATATTTTCAAAAGCAGAACTTTATAGTGAAAAAGGTTAAAATAATGAAAAATTTATTAGTTAATATAATTTGCTGGTATCAAAAGCATATTTCTTTATGGATTACTAGTAAAAATATACGATGTAAATTTTATCCAACATGTTCTGATTACATGAAGGAAGCACTAGAAAAATATGGTGTTTTTAAAGGATTAAGGCTTGGAATATGGAGATTAATTCGTTGTAATCCTTTTTCAAAAGGTGGATATGATCCGCTAAAATAACCAGGAGGAGTAAAAATGTTTCAATTTTTTGCAAATATATTTGGTTATGTTTTGAATTTTATTTATAATTTAGTTCATAACTATGGTTTGGCAATGATTTTATTTACGTTAGTAATGAAATTATTAATGCTTCCACTGTCAATAAAACAGCAGAAAACCATGAAAAAAAGTGCTAAATTGAATGAACAAATGCAAGTTTTGCAATTTAAGTATAAAAATGATCCAGAAAAGTTAAATCAAGAAATGATGAAACTTTATAAAGAGGAAAATATGAGTCCTTTTAGTGGTTGTTTGGGAACTATATTGCAATTTGTATTATTAATTTCAATTTTTTATATGGTAAGATGTCCTTTAACATATATGAAAAAGATAGACTCTAATAATATTAATAATTATATTGCACAATTGCAGGAATCTCAAAAGACTGTAAGTGCAGCTTATCCAGAGATTGATTTGATAAGAGAAGTTAAATTCTTAGAAGAAAAGAATCCAGATGATGAAGAGGTAAAGAAAATTGATGTAAATATGAGCTTTTTAGGTTTGGATTTAAGCAAAATTCCTCAACAAAATTTGAGTGATTGGACTGTTTATATTATTCCAATTCTATATATTATATCAACATTTGTTTCAATGAAAATTACAACATCAATACAAAAAAAGGAAAAGCAAGCTAGAAAGGAAGCAAAACAGACTAAGAAAATTGAGAAAAATGTTGATGAAAAGAAAGTTGATGGAGAAGAAGAAACAACATCAATGGTGAAAAAAGAAGAGGAAGAATATGATGTTATGGAACAGACAAATAAAATGATGTCTTGGATGATGCCTATTATGTCAGTTTCAATTTCTTTAGTTGCGCCTTTAGGACTAGCATTATATTGGCTTGTAAATAATATTGCTATGATAGGTGAAAGATTAGTGTTAAATAAAGTTATTAAAGATGATTAAACTTAGAGTTAAAAGGAGGTCTTTATATGTCTAAAACAATTATTGCAGAAGGAAGAACAACAAATGAAGCTATTGAAAAAGGTTTAAAAGAATTAGGAGTTTCTAGAGATCGCGTAGAAATAAAGGTTTTAGAAGATGAAAAACGTAGTTTTTTTAGTATTTTAACACCTCGTGTAGTAAAAATAGAAATGACATTAAAAGATGATATAGAACAAAAAATAGATAAGAAATCTAGCAACAAGGTAAAAAAAGAGATACATATAACGTTAGAAAATCAAGAGAAAGCAAAGAAAAATGTGGAAGAATTTTTAAAAGATTTTATAAAAAATCTTCCAGAAGGTACAAATTATAAGGTTGAGAGTGATGAAAGTGGGTTAAATGTAGCTTTATTTAATGATAAATTAGGCTTTTTAATAGGATATAGAGGTGAAACTTTATATGCACTTCAAATTATTTTGTCAGCTGTAGCTTCTAAGGATGTAGACCAAAAAATAAGAGTTATACTTGATATAGAAGGGTATAAACAAAAAAGACAAAAAACTTTAGAGGATTTGGCAGAAAAAGTTGCAAGAACAGTAATAAGAACAAGAAAATCAGTTACTTTAGAGCCTATGCAACCATATGAAAGAAAAATAATTCATAGTAAATTGCAAGATAATCCTAAAGTAGAGACTACTAGTATAGGTGAAGAACCACATAGAAAAGTAGTAATATCATTGAAAAATAAATAAAAATCGGGGGTCAAAGGTCGGATTTTACAGTTTAGTAAATTCTATCTTTGGCTTTTTTTGACATTATTGGAAATAATAAGAAACTTTAAATTTTATGACTCAAAGTGAAAATAAAATAGGAGGTAAAAAAATGAGTGTAATAGCTTCTATATCTACGGCACCACGGGATTGGTGGAATAGGTATTGTACGAATGAGTGGAAAGGAATGTTTTGAAATATTAGATAAAATTTTTCTTCCAAAAAAGATGGAAAATATAGAAAATATAAAAGGATATACGATGAAATATGGTCATATTGTAGAAAATTTAAAAGAATATGATGGTTTTGAAGTGCCTGAAAGTGCTATTGTTGATGAGGTTTTAGTTTCTTACTTTAAAGAGCCTATGAGTTATACAACTGAAAATATGTGTGAAATAAATACACATGGTGGAAATATTGTTGTAAAAAAGATATTGGAATTATGTTTAAAAAATGGTGCGGAAATGGCTGAGCCAGGCGAATTTACTAAACGAGCTTTTTTAAATGGTCGTATTGATTTACTTCAGGCTGAGTCTGTTATTGATATTATAGATGCTAAGTCTGAAAGAGAATTGAAGGCAGGTATGAATCAGTTAGAGGGCAGAGTTTCTAAGGAAATACATGATATAAAGCAAAAAATAATGGATGTTATGGTCAATGTTGAAGTTGATATAGATTATCCTGAATATGATGTTGAAGAGGTTACAAATACTGAAATTAATGAAATGTTAGATGTGGTTATAGCTGATTTAAGTCGTTTGGAAAAAAGTTTTGATAATGGGAAAATACTTAAAGATGGAGTAAAAACAGCTATTATTGGAAAACCAAATGCAGGAAAATCATCACTTTTAAATTGTATTTTAAATGAAGAAAGAGCTATAGTTACTGAGATAGAAGGGACTACAAGAGATACTATAGAAGAATTTGTAACAGTAGAGGGTGTTCCATTAAAATTGATTGATACTGCAGGAATACGCGAAGCTAAGGATGAGGTAGAAAAGATAGGGATTACTAAGTCAAAAGAAATTGCAAAAGATGCGGACTTAATTATATCTATTTTTGATAGTAGCAAAGATTTGACAGATGAAGATAAGGAAATTTTGGATATTATTAAGAATAAGACAGCTATTGTGGTTTTAAATAAAATGGATTTGCTTAATAAAATCGATGAAAATATGGCAGAAATTAAGAATGTTTCTAAATATATTGTTAAAATGTCTACATTGGAGCAAAAAGGAATTGATGATTTGTATAAAAGTATAGGAAATTTATTTTCTATGGAGGAGATTAGCCTTGATAATACTACAGTTATTACTAATGTAAGGCATAAAAACTTAATTAGTAAAGCATTGAATTCTTGTAGAGAAGCTAAAAAATCAATGGAATTAGGTATGCCTTTAGATATTATAGCTATATTTTTAAAAGAAATTTTAGAAAATTTAGGAGAAATTACAGGAGAAACAGTTACTGATGATATTATTGATGAAATTTTTTCTAAATTTTGTTTAGGAAAATAAAATGAAATTTAAATTGAAAATAATTAATAAAATAATTAAGAAAAATGATAAACGAAAATCAAAAATAAAAGAAAAATGATATTTTAATGACATATTTATAAAATATGAGAACAAAATTGAAATATGACGAATCTAATTGCACAAAAGCATATATTTATTTAAAAGTTGAAACTGCTTTTTTAAAAACGCAAAATATAAAAAAGTTTTCCACACTTTTTTATATTTTGTGATTTATATAAAAAATAATTACATGCTAATTAAGAGGTGAGTACCTAAAATTTATTAGATAATATTAATGTTAGTAATGTGTAATTTTAATTTTTTTAATATTATAATAGAAAAACATATAATTTGCTGAGATATAATAATAAAATTTGTGTAATTTGATTAAAAAAATGATTATCCAAACAAAAGTTATCAAAATAAAATTAAAAAAAGTCTAAAAACTGTGGAAAACAATATACTTTTAGCACTGTAAATGTGGAAAACAATTTTCAAATAGTTACATAAAATGAAAAAGAAAATTTTAAAAATTTTAAAGAAAAAAACTATAAAAAAACCTTAAAAATATTGAAAAATGGCAAGGTGTTAATAAAAAGTTTACATAACATAAAATAACTTATAGGTTAAAATTCAACTTTAAATAAATAAAACACTGTTTTCGGTTTCACATGAAAGGAAAAAAATCTGTGAAACATTGATAAAAAGTCCGTGTGAAACATTTTTATATAGCCTTAGAGCCCCAACGGATTAGGACGCATTTTTTGTTGTGAAACATTTTTTGTAACTATAACTAAATAAGGGGGTATATACCTTATGAGGTTATAACCCTGGAGGGTTATAAATAAGGAGAATTGTTGTTGAAAATTTTTATTAGGTATGTTTTGAATAGGTTAAGAAAGGAATGTATAAAAAATGAAAAAAATAAATGAAAAAAAATTTGATGTGAAAGAATATGAAGCAGGTCAATATGATGTTGCGGTTGTTGGAGCTGGACATGCAGGCTGTGAGGCAGCTTTGGCAGCTGCTCGTTTGGGTATGAAAACATTAGTGTTTTCTATTAGTTTAGAAAATATAGCAAATATGCCATGTAATCCACATATAGGGGGAAGTTCAAAAGGCCATTTAGTTAGAGAAATAGATGCTTTGGGTGGAGAAATGGGGAAAAATATAGATAAGAGTATGATTCAAATAAAAATGTTAAATACTTCTAAGGGACCAGCAGTACATTCTTTAAGAGCACAAGCAGATAGAAAGAAATATCAAATGGAAATGAAGCATACTTTGGAATTGCAAGAGAATCTTTGTGTAAAACAGGGAGAAATTGTGGATATCATAGTTGAAAACAATAAAATTACGGCGGTTAAGACTGCTGTTGGAGCGATATATAGAGTAAAAGCTGTTATATTGGCTACAGGAACATATTTAAAAAGTAAAATATACATAGGGGAGTTTTCAGAAGAGAGTGGACCTGATGGAGTTGCAGCTGCGAATAGGCTTTCTGATTGTTTAAAGAAATTAGAAATTGAATTAGTACGCTTTAAAACAGGTACACCGGCTCGTATAAATCGTAGAAGTATTGATTTTTCTAAAATGGAAGTTCAAAAAGGTGATGATAATATAGTTCCATTTTCTTTTGATGATAAAATTAAAAATTTTGAGCAAGTAGATTGCTATTTGACTTATACGAATGAGAAAACACATGAAATAATAAGAAATAATTTATCAAGATCACCTTTGTATGCAGGAAAAATAGAAGGAACTGGACCAAGATATTGTCCATCAATAGAGGATAAAGTAGTAAGATTTAGTGATAAACCAAGGCATCAAGCATTTGTAGAGCCAGTGGGATTAGATACAGAAGAAATGTATATACAAGGAATGAGTTCTTCATTACCAGAAGAAGTTCAAATTGCATTATATCATACAATACCAGGATTAGAACATGCTGAATTTACAAGGCCTGCTTATGCTATTGAATATGATTGTATAAAACCAGATGAATTAAAGCTATCCTTAGAGTATAAAGGTATAAACGGATTATTTATGGCAGGACAGATTAATGGAACATCTGGGTATGAAGAAGCTGCTTGCCAAGGTTTAATTGCAGGAATAAATGCAGCACAGGAAATAAAAGGAAAGAATCCTGTAATATTAGACAGAACACAAGGATATATAGGCGTTTTGATAGATGATATAGTAACAAAAGGTACAAATGAACCATATAGAATGATGACTTCAAGGGCAGAATATAGACTTTTATTGAGACAAGATAATGCAGATTTACGTTTAACAGAAATAGGACATGAAGTAGGTTTGATTTCAGAAGAAAGATATCAAAAATTTTTAAATAAAAAGAAAAATATAGAAGAAGAAGTTAAAAGATTAAAAAAGACTGTGGTTAAGCCAACAGATGAAGTTAATGATTTTTTAATAAGTGTTGGAACAAGTCCTTTGACTACAGGAACTAAATTAGCAGAGTTGCTAAAAAGGACAGAAGTAACTTATGAAAATATGTCAATTATTGATAATGAAAGGCCAAAACTTGATTTGCAAGAAGCAGAAGAAGTAGAGATACAAGTAAAATATGAAGGGTATTTAAAAATGCAAGAGCAGCAAGTTGAAAAATTTAAAAAATTAGAAGAAAAATTATTGCCTGAAGATATTTGTTACGAAGATGTTAAAGGAATACGTATAGAAGCAAGACAAAAGTTGGAAAAGTTGAGACCTCGTTCTATAGGGCAAGCATCAAGGATTTCAGGGGTTTCTCCGGCAGACATTTCAGTGTTATTAATATATTTACAAACCAGAAATAATAAACAGAGCTAAAAAGTATTGAAAAATAGAAATTTAAATAATAATTTACATTTGTAAGTAAAAATGAGTTAAAAATGTAAAAAAATTCATAATTGTGAATAAAATGTGGAAATTTATGATTAGAATATAGAAGTTATGGAATTGGATAATTTTTTAATAATTCACAAGTGTGAATAAGTTGTGGAAAACTATATAAAAAAGAGGTTTACTGTGAAAAATATAAATAGAAAAGAGGAATGTTGTAAATAATGGAATATGAAGAATTTAAAAGTGAATTAATAAAACAATTAAAAAAAGTGGATATTGAAATTGACGAAGAAAAGGTAATCAAGTTTTATAAATATATGAATTTATTAATAGAATGGAATAAAAAGATAAATTTAACAGCAATTATAGAGCCAAATGATATAATATTAAAGCATTTTGTTGATAGTTTAACAATAGTAAAGGAGATAGGCCAAAATGGTAAATTAGCCGATATAGGTACAGGAGCAGGATTTCCTGGAATACCAATTAAAATTTTTATACCAGAAATAGATGTTACCTTAATAGATTCATTAAATAAAAGAATAAATTTTCTAAATGAAGTTATTGAACAGCTAGAACTAAAAAATATTGTAGCTGTGCATGGGAGAACAGAAGATTTAGGAAAAGATAAAAAATATAGAGAAAAATTTGATTATGTAACGTCAAGAGCAGTGGCTAATTTAAGTGTTCTTTCTGAATATGTGTTGCCTTTAGTTAAAATAGGAGGAAAATGTATATGCATGAAAGGTTCAAATGTTGAAGAAGAAGTAGAAGAATCAAAAAAAGCAATAAATATTTTAGGAGGTAAAATAGAAAAGATAGATACTTTCTTTTTAGCAGATACAGATATGGGAAGAAATATAGTTTCAATAAAAAAACAAAAAGGAACGCCTAATAAATATCCTAGAAAAGCAGGTATTCCAGCAAAAGAACCAATAAAGTAAAATGTGAAAACATTGAAAAATAAAAAATGGTGTATTTAATATAAAGTTAGCAAATGCTTGAAAAATGAGGATTTTACTAAAAAATGTGAAAGATAATATAAAAGAAAAATTTGAGTTAAAAACTCAAATTTTTTTTTTGCAAATTATAAAAAATACATTGACTTTTTAAAAAAAATTATATATGATGTATATATAAACAAAATAAGACTAATAAATAAAATTTAACTATAAAATGGGGGCAGATAAATGGGAAAAGTTATATCAGTAGCTAATCAAAAAGGTGGTGTAGGTAAGACAACTACAACTGTTAATTTATGTACATTTTTAGCAAAAAAAGGAAAAACAGTTTTGCTAATAGATGCAGACCCACAAGGAAATGCTTCAAGTGGACTTGGAACAGATAGAAAAGTAGAGTTTTCTACTTATGATATTCTTGTAGGAGATACACAAATGCAAGAAGCGTTAGTAAAAACATCTGTAAAAAATCTATATATATGCCCATCAAACATAAGTTTGGCTGGAGCAGAAGTAGAATTGGTATCAATGATGTCAAGAGAGCAGAGATTGAAAGAAAAATTGGACGAAATAAAAGATAGCTTTGATTATATTTTGATAGATTGTCCTCCATCATTAGGTCTTATAACGTTAAATTCATTTACAGCTTCTGATAGTGTTTTAATACCAGTACAATGTGAATATTATGCGTTAGAAGGCTTAGGACAACTTTTAAATACAGTAAATTTGGTAAAAAAACATCTTAATAAAAATTTACAAATAGAGGGAGCTTTGCTTACAATGTATGATATAAGAACAAATTTGTCTAATCAAGTTGTTAAAGAGGTAAAAAAATACTTTGGAGATAAAGTATATAAGACTGTAATACCTAGAAATGTTAGATTAAGTGAAGCACCAAGTTATGGTATGCCAATTACAGAATATGATCCTCGTTCAAAGGGGGCAAAAAGTTATGATAAATTTACAAAGGAATTCTTGAAGAAAAACGATGAAGAAAAGAAAGCTAGACATATGGAATAAAAAAGTAAATATTGCTTAATAAAGAAAGGAGCTGTGTGAGAATGACAAAAAAATCAGGTTTAGGGAAAGGTTTGGATGCTTTATTTGGACCAGTACCAGATGAAGAGAAACAACAGGAAACAGATATATTTAAAAAGCTAAAAGTAACTGAAATAGAGCCAAATAAGGAACAAGCTAGAAAAGTATTTGATCAAGAGGCATTAGAAGAGTTGGCAGAGTCAATAAAAAAATATGGACTTATTCAACCAATTGTTGTAGCTAAAAAAGATGGATATTATTCTATAATAGCTGGAGAGAGAAGATGGAGAGCTTGCAAAATAGCAGGAATTGAAGAAATACCAGCTATTATACGTGAAGATGATGAAAAAATTAATTCGCAGATATCTCTTATAGAGAATTTGCAAAGAGAAGATTTGAATGCTTATGAAAAGGCGATGGGAATAAAAAATCTTGTTGAAAAATATGGAATGACGCAAGAAGAAGTTGCAAAACAGTTAGGAAAAAGTAGAAGTGCTATTTGTAATACATTAAGAGTACTTAATTTGGATCCAAGAGTATTAGAACTTGTGAAAGAGGGAAAACTAGTAGAAGGTCATTGTAGAGCTTTACTTTCTATTCAAGACCCAGAAAAACAATATGCGATGGCTTTAAAGATGATCGAAAGAGGTGTTACTGTAAGGCAAGCAGAACATGCTATGCAAAAAGAACATCCGGAATCTAAAGAACAGTTACAGAGAAAACAAATTTTATATCAGGATATAGAAAATACTTTTAAGAATTTTTTTGGAACTAAGGTTAGACTAGATGCAGGAAGGAAGAAGGGAAAAATTATAATAGAATATAGTAGTAATGATGATTTAGAAAGAATTTTAAATTTAATGAAGTAGCGTGAAAGGATGATGATTATGGAAAATATTATGGCTTTATTAAAAACAGATAATTTTTTAATTATTTTTGCTATTTTATTAATAGTATTACTTATTAGTTATGTTGTTTTAATTATAAAAACATCTAATTTGAATAAGCGTTATAAACAATTTATGAAGAAATTAGGCAATGGAAAAAATATTGAAGAAGATTTGGAAAATTATATGTATAGGGTAGAAAAAGTTGAAAGGCAAAATTCAGAATTACATTTAATTTGCAAAGAAATGGGAAATCAATTATCAGGATGTGTTCAAAAAATAGGAATAGTTAGATATAATGCTTTTAAAGATACTGGTAGTGATTTGAGTTTTGCATTAGCATTACTTGATGAAGATAATACAGGTGTTGTTATGAATGGAATATATTCAAGAGAAATGTCTAATATTTATGCAAAGCCTGTTGAAAAAGGTAAATCTCCTTATACTATTTCTGAGGAAGAAAAATTGGCTATTGATAAGGCAATAAATTCTAAAAATATTTATAAACTAGATAAATAGAAAAATAGAAAATATGATTTAAGGTAAAACCTAAAAATATGTGGCTTATGATCAAATTTTAAAGCTTGAGATTTGATTATAAGCCAATTTTACAAAAAAACAATATTGTTATATAACTTTTTTGTAAAATAGTTATATTTTGATTTTAAAGTGCTAAATGTTTTTGCAAAAAATTGAGTTTTTGTATTGACAAATGTTTTTAAAAATGGTAATATAAATACTGTCGTAAGGCACAAGTTGACATTTGTTTTTATTTGGAGAGGTGGTCGAGTTGGTTTATGGCACCAGTCTTGAAAATTGGCGTGCGTTTATAGCGTACCGTGGGTTCGAATCCCACCCTCTCCGCCAACAATTTTGGATATAAGACCATGAATTTATGAAAGTAGATTTTTCGTTTTATATCTTTTTATTTTATATTATGTAGGTGTACCCAAGTGGTGAAGGGGGCAGTTTGCTAAACTGCTAGGTCGAGTAATCGGCGCGGAGGTTCGAACCCTCTCACCTACGCCATAACAGATAGATATAGAGATTAAATTCTTTATATCTTTTTTCTTTTCTGTGAAGTAGTTTGAACTTAATTTTATGTTAATAGTGTTTATAGGAAAAGCTAAAATTTTTATTGTAATAAAGTTTTATTGTTAATTTTTGTTTTAGTTTTTTAACATGTTTTTATGTCGAAAAATATTGTAAAAAAGTTTATACTTTGCTATAATATAATTAGGTTATTGTATTTTGAAAGGAATAGAAATATGAAGAAAAAGATTATTTTTATGATAATAATATTTATATTTTTTATGTTGTTAGCAACGAAAGTTAAAGCGATGACAATTACTGATTTTGTGAATGATACTACATATGTTTTAGATGATGGCACTTTAAATATTAATTCAGAAAATGCAGTAGCATGGGTAAATAAATATTTACAAATAGAGTATGATTCCAAAGTAGATGATGATGATGATGCTAAATTTTTAGCAGAAATATCTCAGACTTTGGCGAATAGATTAGATCCTAAAAATAAAAAGTATGCAGCTGATATATATAGTGCGTTATATTCGCAAAAAAAGAAAACAGATAACACTACTTTAGTTGATTCTGTGAAATCTAAAATGACTGAATTTAAGAATACATTCAAAAAAGCGGGAAAAAAAGATATAGCAAAGGAATTTGAAAAAGCAGAAACAAAGGCGGAGACTACAAAAAATAATTCTTCAAAAAGAGATGAACAGGAATCTAAAAATCATAATACTCTCACTGGTGATGATGAAAAAGAAAAAGAAGATGAGGAAGAGAAAAATAATAAAATTTATAATCAACCTGGAATAGTATCGGCTGGAAATGCAAGTGCTACATTAGATGACATGATAACAGATGCAGATTCTTTTATTTCAGATTCGAAAGGAAAGACTATAAATGCTACAGATTTGCAGGAATTTTCATCTACAATTTATAATATTGCATTACAAGTAGGTATAGGTGTTGCTGTTGTAGTAGGGTTAGCTTTAGGAATACAATTTATGTTGTCTAGTGTAGAGGGAAAAGCAGATGTAAAGAAGGCATTAGTAGTTTATGTTATTGGTTGTATAGCTATTTTTGGAGCATTTGGAATTTGGAAGTTAATTATAGAAGTTATGAAACAAATATAAAAATGGATTAAAAGGGGGATTATTATATGAAAAAAAAAGGATTGAAAATTATAGTTGTTTTTTTTATTTTTGCATTTATTATGGGAAATTTAACTGTGGTTTTTGCAGATGAATATAAAGGTTATAAAGCTGATGGTCCATGGGATGCTTTTTATAATTATTTTATAGCAACATGGTCAAAAGATCAATCAAAATTAACAACAAAAGAATTGAAAAGATTTGTTGCTGGTCCAACAAAAAAGGAAAAAGATTTAGCAAAAGAGGGTCGAGGTCCTACTATATTTCCTTCAGAAAGTGGAATTATTGATGATGTTACTAATTTAATACAAACAAGAGAGAAAAGTGATAATAGTAGTGGTAAGATTGATGATAAAACTTGGCAACAAAAGAATAAAGAGGTAAGAGATTTATATTATAATAAATTAGCTAAAGAAAAAGATAAAAATAATAAAAAGAAAATATATCAACAAATTCTTGATAAAATAAATGAAATGGATAAATTAAATAGTAAGAAGACACAGGCAGATAAAGACTTGATGACAATGTATGCTGAAGCAAATAAAGAATTAGATAAAAAGCCTACTATTTATGAAAATCAAGTTACAGAGGATTCTGTAAAAGAAGAAGTTAATGGAGAAGATAAAAATAATAAAATATATAATCAACCTGGAATAGTTTCAGCTGGAAATGCTAGTTCAACATTAGATGATATGATTGCAGATGCGGATAACTTTGTTGCTAATAGCAAAAGCGATTCAATAGATTCAAAAAGTTTGCAAGATTTTTCATCTACAATTTATAATATAGCATTACAAATAGGTATAGGTGTTGCTGTTGTAGTAGGATTAGCTTTAGGAATACAGTTTATGTTAGCTGGTGTAGATGGAAAGGCAGATGTAAAGAAAGCTTTGATTGTATATGTGGTTGGCTGTATAGCTATTTTTGGTGCATTTGGAGTTTGGAAGTTAGTTATAGAAGTTATGCAACAAATTTAATATGTTGATAAGTAGAGAAAAAAGTGATATAATGTTAATATAAATAAAACCTAAGGGGGTAAATGTTATGATAAGCTTATTGGTAGCGTTTTTTGCATTAATTATTGCTACGAGTTTTTTATGGAATTTTTTTATAGGAAAGGTGATTATAATTTTTATAATTGCAATGGCAGTAATATCTTTCTTGTATAATTGCATAAAATAAAAAAGTTTAAAAGTGGTCTTTTTAATAAGAGGCCATTTTTTTAATGTTAAATTATAAAAATGCAGGAAGTTTTTGTATGGACTAAAGTATCTATATAAGTGCATTTTGCAATATTTTTTTGTTTAAAACTATTGTTTTTATTTTTAATATATATTATAATAAAATTAGTTGAGAATGGAAAGATGGTGATAATATGAGAAGGTCACGGAATAATAATTTCTTTTTTAATAATATTTTTTGTGTTTTGTGTTTCAGCTATTCCAAATTATAGTTATGCAGATGACATAGGTTTAGGTGACTTAAATAGTTATGCGGGAACATCAACAGGTAAATCGAAAAAATATACTGATAGAATGAAAAAAGTTTTTTCAATATTAAGAGTAGTTGGAACTATTTTGTCGGTTGTTATTTTAACTGCGATTGGATTGAAATTTATGATGGGAAGTGTAGAAGAAAAAGCTGAATATAAGAAATCTTTGCTGCCTTATGTAATTGGAGCAGCTATAATATTTACAGGCACATGGCTTCCACAACTTATATTTGACTTGACAAATGAAGTTCTTTAGTTTATTATAAAAATGTAATGTTAAAATTTTATTATATTAATGTACTTGCAAATTTTGTTGAATTATGGTAAAATATAATAAGTTATGTAGTTTTTAAAATTTTTTAAATATAAATAAATTATAAAAAATGAAAGGGAGGATATAAAATGAATATAAAGAAAGTACAGAAAATAGTTGCTGTTTTAATGTTGACAATTATGTTAGTTTCTATGGTTAATGTAATATCTTTAGCAGCTAATATGTCTCCAATTGATATAAAAGCAGATGGTAGTGTAAATTCTGAACATATTCAAACAGCAGGTAAAAAATTAGTTGGAGTTTTCCAAGCTATAGGAATTGTTTTATCAGTTGTTGTTTTAACAGTAATTGGTATAAAATACTTAATGGGTAGTGCTGAGGAAAAAGCTGATTACAAGAAGAGTTTAATACCTTATGTTGTTGGTGCAGCTTTAGTATTTACAGCATCAGTATTTGCACAAAGTATTTACGAATTCTTCAGTGGATGGGGAAATTAGTAAGTGATAATAAAAAATTACCGAAGAGGACTTCTTATAGTTCGATGAGGTGATTTTTTTATATTCTAGGAAAGTTCTCTAAACTTCCTAGAATATAAAAATAAAACAATTTACATAAATTGATATTGGTAAACTTTTTTTAAATTTCTCTATGTCATAAATATTACAAATGTATTAAATTTTAAATAAATTATACTTTTTTACGCAAAAATCTTACAATTTTTGCGTTTTTTTGGTATAATGATATTAAGTGTAAATGGGTGAAAAAGGAGGAAGAAGTATATGAATACTTATAATATACCAAGGAATGTAAAAGGTGAAGGAAGAATACTATATGTATTTTCAACAAAAGCTTTAATATATACGTTTATAGGGATAGCAATAGGATTTATATTTTATTTAGTTTTTAATGCATTAAAGCTTCAAACTGTAGGAATTATTATATTAGCAATATTTGGATTAATAGGATTTGTTATAGCAACATTTAAAGTACCTGATACTACAGCTTTTGAAATAACAAGAAAAACAGGTGGAGAAAATATTGATGATGTTATAAGAAGAGCTTTTAAATTTAAAATGGAACATAATAAAGTTTATTTATATACAATAGAACCAAAAAATGAAAAAACAAAAGAAGAAGAGGGAGGAAAAGAAAATGGATAATGATATAACAAAAATACTTACAGTTGTTTTAGGTTTAGCAATTATATTATTAGTAATATTTGTTATTATATTTATAATTGTACAAATAAAAGTACATAAAAAAAATAAAATACAAAATGCAAAATTAAATGAAGGAAGTAAAAAATTAAAAAAAGACGAGAAAAAGGGAAATATAAGTGGAACGACATCATATAATAAACAATCAATTTTTGATTTTATGGAATTTAATGGCGTAGAAGATAATATGATTGTTCAGAAAAATGGTAAACGTTATATTATGGTTATAGAGTGTCAAGGTATAAATTACGACTTAATGTCACAAATGGAAAAAGTAGGTGTAGAAGAGGGATTTCAACAATTTTTGAATACTTTAAGATTTCCAATCCAAATATATATTCAAACAAGAACAATAAATTTGGAAAGTAGTATACAAGGTTATAAAGCTAAATTAAAAGAAATTGAAAGTAAATATAATAGAACAATATATGATTATAATAGAATGGTACAAAGTGAAGAATATACAAAACAACAATTAGATGCAGCATTTTTTAATTTAACAAAACAAAGAAATTTATATGAATATGCTAGGGATATTGTGGAAAATACAGAAAGAATGAGTTTAAATAGAAATATATTGAACAAAAAATATTATGTTATATTAGCATATATGCCTGAGGAAGCTGGTAGTACATCTTATGATGTAGAAGAATTAAGAAATATGGCTTTTTCAGAATTATATACAAAAGCTCAAGCTTTAATTAGAACATTATCAGGATGTTCAGTAAATGGTAAAATATTGGATTCTAGTGAATTAGTAGAATTATTATATGTTGCATATAATAGAGATGATTTTGAGATATTTGGAGTTGATAAAGCAATACAGGCAGGTTATGAAGATTTATATTCTGTAGCTCCTGATATTTTTGAAAAGAAAATAAAGGTTTTAGATGAACAGATTAAAAATGGTGCAATTGATTTGGCAAATGATGCAATATCAAAAGTTAAAGCTAAATCAAAAGCAGAACAATTAGCAGAAGAAAAAGAGAAAAGAATGGATGACTTAATTAGCCAAATGGCAAAAATGATATTAGAAGAAAATCAAAAAGTTATTGGTGTAGATGTTGCTAAAAAAGCAGTTGAAGAGATTACGGAAGAGGATAAACAAAAGAAAGAGGGAGGTAAGCAAAATGAGAAAAAAGAAAAAGGAACTACAACTAGAGGAAGAGCAAAATCAGATAAATAGAACAGAAGAAGTTGAATTTTTGAAAAAGAGAACTATAAAAGAATTGATTGCACCTGCAGGTATTGATGCTTCAAAAATAGATCATTTAGAAATAATATCAAATGTTAAAAAATATGCTAGAAGTTTTTTTATATCAACATTACCACGTATGTGTACTTTTCCAGAATTATTTAGGGATTTATACTTTTTTGGAGATATAAATACATCTATTTATATAAGTCCAGTTTCAGAAGCTAAATCTCAAAATGAGTTAAATAAGGTTATAAATGAATTGGAAACAGAAAGAATTGTTGCAGCAGATAGAGGTAATATAAATAGAGAGAGTACATTAACACAAAAAAGATTTGAGGCAGAACAATTAAGAGATGAAATTGCGGCAGGGTTTAATAAAATGTATGAGGCTTCTGTTATATCAACATTATATACATATACTTTAGAGGATTTAGATAGACTTACAAAAATGTTGGCAACTGAAATGTCAAAATCTTTGGTAAATATTAAAAGTGCTTGGGGAATCCAGGAAGATGCTTTTAAATCAAATTTGCCTTTTATGGATGATAAAGTTAAAAAAATACATTCTTTTGATAGTCGTTCTATGGGAACTGTTTTTCCATTTACTACTTCAGAAGTTGGACATCCTTCAGGAGTTCCGTTAGGATTTAATAAACAAACTGGTACTCCAATATTGTTTGATAATTTTGCACCTTCTTTAACAAATTATAATATGGTTATATTTGCTAAGTCTGGTGCTGGTAAATCAGTAACAATGAAAACTTTGATTTCACGTTCTTCAGTTTTAATGGGAATTGAAAGTTTGGCTTTGGATGCTGAAGGTGAGTATACAATAGTTGCTGATAGTTTGGGTGGAATTAATGTGGTTATTAGTCCAAATTCTAAAACTGTTATAAATTTGTTTGATATTGAACCTGAGAGAGTAAAAGATGAAATTACTGGTAGGGAAAAGATAGTTTTAAATGTTGAAAATAAAGTTGAGGATGTTACTCAAGCTTTAGTTACTATGGCAAAGGGGAGTACAAGAAGTACAGATGTTAATGAGCTTACAAAACAAGTTATAGCTGAATCTGTTGCAGAAGAGTATGAAAGTTTAGGAATCACTAGTGATCCTAATAGTTTGTATAAACAGGGAACAGATTTACAAAAGGGTGATAGACTTTATAGTGAGAAAAAGGAAATGCCTACAATTGGTAGTTGGTACAAAAGAATAGAGAGAAAGGCGATGATGAATGACAATAAAGATTATAGTTTTCATTATAGTTATTTGCTAAAGGTTATGAAACAATATATTAGAGAGTATAATGGTCAGATGGCATATTTTGATGGTCAATCAACATTTGAGTTATTAGATGGAGCTCCTTTTATAAATTTAGATATTTCTCAATTGGAGGAAAGATTTGCTAGACCTCTTGCACAACAAATATTGCTTTCTTGGATTTGGGAAAAATATGTTAAGAAAAATAGTGAGGATAGGACAAAGGCAAAACAAAAAAGAGTTTTAGTTGATGAGGCTTGGATGTTATTACCTTATCCAGAGGCAGTAGATTTTTTAAATAAAATGGCAAGACGTGCTAGAAAAAGAAATGTTTCTCTTGCTATTATTTCTCAAAGATTTCAGGATTTTTATGAAAAACCAGAGGCACAAGCAGTTTTAACTTCGTCTGATACAAAATTGTTTTTGGCTCAAGATAAGTCAGAAATTCAATATTTAAAAGAAGTATTTAAACTTAGTGATGGTGAAGCAGGATTTTTGATTAATTGTTTAAAAGGTGAGGGCTTGCTAAAAGTTGGTGGAGAAACGGCTATTATTCAAATTACTCCTACGCAAAAAGAGTTTGAGTTTGTTGAAACAAATGTTAATAAAATGGTTAGAATGCAGAAGATGAAAAATGGTATGAAATAATGAAGAAAGTTGGAAAATTTAAGTTTCTGATTTGACAAATGTCTTAGGAAAGGGATGAGATAAAAAATGAAATTTTGTACGAAAAAAAAGAATAATCAAAAGATGTTTATTGTTTTGTTGATAATCATTGTTCTGAATTTTTCTATACCAAATTATTCTAAAGCATTTAGTTTTGGTGAAATAGCAGGTGATTTGTTAAAGGAATTAGTTAATATGGTTGCTTCTGTTGGAGATGTAGTGATGGGTGCTTTAAATCATTTTATGTTAGGAACAGAAAAAATTATTACTTCTTCAATGCTTTCTCAAGATGATCCTAATTTGAGTAATGGTGATTCGTGGCTAAAATATGATAAGAGTAAAGCTGGAGCTACAAGAGAGGTTAGTAGTGATGATTTGGACGGATTTTTATGGACGGATTGGAAAATACCAAACTTCTTGTATTGTCCAGAAAATATATTTGCCAATAAAATTGCTATACTTGATGTAAACTTTATTAGGCAACATTATTATACAGGTGTTGAAGTAGGTGCTAGTTCAGATAGTGATAGTGAGAAAAGGGCTAAATCTGCAGCAGGTAGTGAATATGGTATAAGGGATACTATAGGTTCATGGTATAAAGCTTTTAGAAATATTGCTGTTGTTGGACTTTTAACAGTTTTGGTTTATTTGGGTATACGTATTGTTATAAGTTCTACTGCAGCTGATAAGGCTAAATATAAGGAAAATTTACAGGATTGGTTAGTTGCGTTGTGTTTAGTTTTTATAATACATTTTATAATGTCTGGAATTATGATGTTAACTGATAAATTTACAGAAATGCTTGATAATACTATAAATAAACCAATAGCAGTTAAAGTAACTGGTTCAGATGTGAAATTTAATACTAACTTAGTTGGTTATGTTAGATTTATGGCACAAAGCCCTGATTTTGGAAATTGTACAGCATATACTATTATGTATTTAGCTTTAGTTTTGTATACAGTAATGTTTACATTTACATATTTTAAGAGGTTTTTGTATATGGCGTTTTTTACAATGATTGCACCTTTGGTTGCATTGACTTATCCTATTGATAAAGTAAAAGATGGTAAAGCCCAAGCTTTTGATATGTGGTTTAAGGAATATACAATGAATGCTATTATACAACCAATACATTTGATATTGTATTCAGTGTTTATAGGAAGTGCTATTGATTTAGCAGTGTCAAATCCTCTTTATGCGATTGTTGCTATGGCATTTTTAACATCAGCTGAAAAATTTGTAAAGCAGATGTTCGGATTAGATAAGGCTAAGACACCAGCAGGATTAGCTGCAATGGCAGGTGGAGCTTTAGCTATGAAAGGTATAGGTAATGTTGTAGGAAAACTTAGTGGAAAAGGTGGTTCAAGTAATAAACTTGCTACTTCTGGAGCTGATGATGTAAGTAAAATGATAAGCAGAGGTAAAAACCCAGGTACAAGTATGGATTCAATGGCTACATTGGCTGCTGGAACAGGAGCAGGTGCAGTAGCTGGAGGTGCAGCAGGTGCGGCAGGTTCTGCGGCAGGTACTGCATCAGGAGCCTTTGCTGGAGGTCCTGCAAGAAAAGAGTATGATCAACAGGCTAATAATGGAAATGAAGCAAGTGGAAATCAACAAAATAATCAAAATTCTCAACAAGATGGTGGAAGTCAGACTGGAGTTAATAATCCTCTTGGTGGAGATAAGCCATTGAGTCAACAAGATTTGGATAAGTTAGATATGGATAGAAGCGCTTGGGAAAGAGAGGCTAATAATCCAGATTTGAGTGAAAAAGATAGAGAAAATGCAAGAGCACATATTGCGGAAATAGATGAAATGAAAAATAAAAATACGAAAAAGGCGGAAAGAGATATTTGGAGAGAAATGGCTAGTAATCCTGATGTAACAGCAGAAATGAATAAATTAAATGATGATGCAGGAGAAAATCAAGAGGATCAAAGTTCAAATACAAATGCTAATGAAAATACAAATTCAGATGTATCATCACAAAACCAATATGAAAATGGAGATTTAAAAGAAGTGGTTTCAGAAGGTACTCCAAGAAGAAATTGGCGTAGAAGAATTAAAGATGGAGTTTCTTATGCTGCTAGTAAGAAGGTAAGAAATTTACAAAGAGCAATTCAGCCAAGTAATATTGGAAAAAATGTTTATAAGGTAGCTAAAAAGACAGCTTCTACAGGAGCACATGCACTTATAAGAGGAGGTGCGGCAGCAGCAGTTACAGCAGCTGCTGGAACTGCAGTAGGTGCGGCAGCCGTTGTTTCTGGAGATAAAGCAGGTTCTATGCTAGCAACAGGTGGAACAATAATTGCAGCGGGTGCTAAAGGTGCAGGTGGTAGAGCGGTTTCTGGTTTTGATAATGTAGTAGGTGGAGTTGCAAATGCTGGAAAAGAGACTGTTCAAGACTTTAGAGAAGGTGCATATACGACTGACGAATTGAAGCAAAAGAAACAAGCTAAGTTTGATAAGGAATGGAAGAGAAAAGAAGAAAATTATAAGTATTTAATGAAAAATGCTAAAAATATTCAATCTGCAAAAGAAGCTAAGGCATTTATAAATGATGAACAAACTCAAAAATATCTTGATCATGGTATTACTGATATTGGAATTATATACAATGCTAGAACTATGGCACAAGATAAGGGCTGGTCAGATGAGCAAGCAATTGCAAGGGCACAAATTGCTCAAGGTAGAGGTAAGAACTTGAAGAATAATGATTCTGCTCAAAATGCTCTTGAAAAGAGACTAATGAGTGAAAATAGTGCTATTACATCAGATATGGCTAAAAATTGGGTTAAAGAAATAACTAAAATAGCAGATGTATAAAAAATTCTTTTTAACTTTATTTAGGAAGGAAAGTGATAAAATATGAACAAGTGGATAAGATTTTATAATCAAAACAGAGGAAAAGTATTTTTAACTATTATTGTAATAATATTCATTTTGGTCATGATTTCACTATTTAACAATGTATATAAACAAAAAAGTATAGAAGAATCTGAAAAGATAGCTGAAGAAGCTAATGATGTGGAAAAAAACAAATATCATAATGAAAGTAAATCATTGGTTTCAGGTGGGGAAGTATCTGGAACTAAGAAAAATGATTTTGGTGATTTAATAGAAACTTTTTTAAGCTATTGTAAAAACCATGAGCCTGCAAAGGCTTATGGTTTACTTTCAAATGATTGCAAAAATGTATTGTATCCTGATGAATTTATTTTTGAAGAACAATATTATAAAACAAAGTTTTCAACATCAAAAAGATATAGTTTTCAGTCTTGGACTTCTTCGGATTCATATATATATTTAGTTAAAATTTTTGATGATATGTTAGCAACAGGTACAGGTTCTTCACAAAATTATATTCAAGATTATTTTAGTGTTATAGAAGAAGATGGTCAGTATAGATTAAATATAAATGGATTTGTTGGAAAAGTAGAAATAAATAAAACAGGTTCTAAGGATAATGTAACAATTACAGTGAAGGATCGAATTGTATATATGGATTATAGTGTATATACAATTAGTATAAAAAATAATAGACAGTCTACAGTGCTTTTAGATTCTAGGAAAAAAACGGATACTACATATATTGTGGATGAGAATAATGTTAAATTTGAATCTTTATTGTATGAGAATAGAGATGAAGATTTAAAGGTTGCATCAGGCGAGACAAAACAATTACAAATTAAGTTTAGTGATTCTTATCGAGAAAAAATAGGAATTAAGCAAATGGTTTTTGAAGATGTTTATTTAGATGATAATTTTGTTTATTTTGGTAGTAATAATGAAAAAATAGAAGTAAAGCTTAAGGAATAATAGTTGTGCAAAGTGAGGTGAGGTAATTGGCAGAAAATGATAATAATAAAAATAATTTTACAGGAAAAATAAAAGGCAAAACTAAAGGTAAAATAAAGGCTAAAATGGCTGCGTGGTTTACTAAAACTTTTATTATTTTCGTAATGAAGGTTTTACCAATATTTTTATTGGTGTGTATGGTTCATACGGCTTTTAGCTGGATTTCAGATTTAGTTGAAAGTGTTAAAAATCCGGCGGATATTTATGAAATTATGGGAATAGATAATATATCAGATCTTATCTGTGTTGCTGGTAATGCTGATGATGGCTATTATTTGGCATATAAGCAAGGTATTGATGAGAAATTAGATGAGGTTGTTAAAAGATATAATAAAGGTAGTCGTCAGTATGTGAAAAAAGATGTTATTAAGAAGATGCTTGATGCAGAGTTGTATACTCAATATCCTAATTTGGGTGGTAAGATTGGTAAAGAGGCAGATGTTAAAATAGGAGAGTCTTCTAATGCTGCTTCAGGTGGTTCTGATTTTAGTGGCACTTTGTATTGGCCGACAGATAGCACGTATGTAAGCTCTTTTTTTGGATTAAGAAATTCACCTACTGCTGGTGCTTCAACAAATCATGGTGGTATAGATATATCTGCTGTTACAGGTGCAAATGTATATGCTTGTTTAGATGGAACTGTTACTATTGCTGAACATTCTGATAGTGCTGGAAACTATGTAGCTATTGATCATGGAAATGGTTATGTTACTAAATATATGCATAATAGTCAGTTAAAGGTTTCTGTTGGTGATAAAGTAACTGCTGGACAAGTTATTGCTTTAGCAGGAAGTACAGGTATTTCAACTGGACCTCATGTTCATTTTCAAGTTGAAAAGGATGGAGAAAAGGTTGATCCTTTGACTTTTAAATATAATAATGGAAAGGGTGCTAGTTCATCTTCTAGTGATAGCTCTTCTACTACTTCTACTGGTACAACTACTTCTTCTGCTAATAAAGTTACAAGTTTAGACGGATTTTTGTTTATTGGTGATTCTATTACAGATGGTATGAAATCAGAGGCTAATGTAGTTGATTCTACTTGTACTGTTAGAGCTGTTGTGGGCGTTGGTTCTAAGTATTGGCTAGATCACTATAGTGAGATTTCATCTGTTAGTGATGTTAAAGGTATAAATATTATGCTTGGTACAAATGATTATGATTATGGTATAAGTTATATGAAACAGCTTTTGGAAAAATTACATGGTACATTTTCTAATGTTACTATTTATGTTGATAATTTATTACCAGATAAGGATTCAAATACTTCAGAATTTAAAAGTTATGTTTCACAATTGAAAGAATTTTGTACCTCTAATTCTTCTTATATAAAATTTATAGATCCTACAAGTGGAGTTGAAATAGGTTCAGATGGTACTCATCCTACAATAAATGGTTATAAAACTTTGTGGAATAATATAAAGAGTGCGATATTAAATGGTGGTGGCTCTTCATCATCTTCAGTAGCACCTCTTATAATAGCAAAAGATACTGGTGAAGGACAAGATGGTTTTCAAGGGGCAATACGTATAAGAAGAGTTACACCTAATAAAACAATAGGTGCACTTACAAATGTAGGTACTGGTGCAACTCAAACTACTACGGTTGTGACAGGAGGATTAGGGACAAAAGAAGATATACCAGAAAGTGTTAAAAAGCAAATGGAAGGAATTTCAATGCAACATTTTTCTGGTGTGGATTATAGTGACTTGTCATATTTGACAATACCTTATTTTGATTTTAATGGTAGTGTTCAACAGGGACATATGGTTGTTAATAAAAAATTAGCTGATGAAGTTTTACTTATTTTCCAGGAATTATACAAGATTAAGTATCCTATTGAAAAAATGGAATTAATAGATAATTTTTCAGGTAGTAAGAAGTTAACAGGTGATGCGTTGGATTATGCTTCAATAGAAGCTAATAATACATCAGCATTTAATGACAGAAAAGTTGTTACTAATGATGGTGTGCAGAATACAGTATCTAAACATGCTTTAGGACAGGCTATAGATATAAATCCACAAATAAATCCTTATATAAATCCAGATGGTTCATTTAGCCATGATAATGCTAAAAAATATGTAAAAGAGAGAAAGAGCCAGGAGGGTTGGTCAGATACTGAAAAGGCAGCTTGTATTACACCAGATTCTGAGATTTATAAAATATTTACTAAATATGGTTGGACATGGTTAGGAAATTCTAGTTATACGGGTGATACACAGCATTTTGAGAAAGCAGATTTAACAAATGTAAAGACTATAGAGAATCGAGAAGATGTGGCAGGTACATCTTCTAGTACAACAGATACAACAGATAGTAATAATACTAAAAAAGATGGTGATAATTCAAATACAAATAATAGTAATAATTCAAGTGCTTCATCATCAAATACAAGTAAACAAAGTGAAGTGGAAGAATATTTAAAGAGTGCTGCTTCTGGAACATGGAGTGTTTATGCTAAAGATTTGACAAGTAATAGTGATATTGCTTCTGTAAATGCAGATGCTAAGATGCAATCAGCTAGTGTTATTAAATTGTTTATTATGGCTACTGCTTATGATGAAATGGCTAAAGGAAATATGGTTCCTACAGAAGTTAGTTCAGATATAAAATTAATGATTACACAAAGTGAGAATTTTGCTACTAATAGAATGATTGATAGATTAGGTTTTGATAAAATAAATAATTACATTAGAAGTAATGGGTATACAAATACTGAATTGAATAGATATATGCTTAAAAGTAATGCAAATGGTGATAATTATACATCTTCTAAAGATGCTGCTAAGATATTGGAAAATATATATAATCATAAATGTGTAAGTTATGAAGCGTCTGAGCAGATGATGGCTTATTTAAAAGCTCAGCAATTGCGTTCTAAAATTCCGGATGGTGTGCCAAGTGGAGTACAAACAGCTAATAAAACAGGTGAGTTAGATACTGTGGAAAATGATGCGGCAATTGTTTTTAAAGATAATGCTCCTTATGTTTTGGTTGTAATGTCTTCTGGTTTATCTGATACAGCAAAGGCAAGACAAAATATTGTTGATATTTCTAAAATAGTTTATGGAGATGGTGCTTCAGTGGGTGGAAATAGTGCTACAGTAGGTTCTGTTACAACAGCTATAAATTCTAAAATTTATGATTTAAAATATATACCAGAATCAGATTTTGATAAACTTGTGTCAGATAATGATACTAAGGCTTTGGAATATTTTACATTAGATGGTGAGTGGAAATTAATTACTGCTAAATGGAGTTATTCAAGTGATGATGGTGTAACTATTTCTAAAAATTCTCCTATTAATTATAGGTCTACTGTTGATAAATATACTACACCTTTTGAATATTTGATGGATTATTATATTGATGTTAAAAATAGAGATTTTATGTTTGATTTTACAGATTTAGTGCTAAAAAGTGAGTTGATTTTGGCTGTTGAAGACAATGTTACTACAACGCAAACAACAACTCAGTCTAGTATATCTTATGCAGATGGAACTTCAGAAGGAGGTACATCAGAAGTTAAATTGACAGAATTTGTTTCAGATACAATGGAATTAACTTATGTTGATACGTGGTTCGTTAAGTTTACGAAAGAATCAAGCTACTCTGCTGCATCATTTAATTCTACACAGGGGGCTTTAACAGGAACTCAGGGACAGTTAATAGGAAATTATAAAACTACAGCATATTGTTATGTTTGTAATGATGATGGTAATGGGAATTTTGGAACTAGTGTTACTGCATCTGGAGCTCAAGCAACACCTAATAGAACTGTTGCTATTCATGCTAATGGTGATCCGTATGGATTAAAATTAGGAGATCAAATTATGATAGAAGGTGATCCAACAGTATATGTTGTTGAGGATACTGGAACTGGGCAGCCTGGAGCGTGGATAGATATATATATAGAAGCACCTACTGATGAAAATGGACAAAAATATTGTGCATGTAATAGTTCGCCAGTTGGTGATAGAAATGTTAATGTATATTGGGCTCAAGATGTAAAGGCAGCAACAGAATCAAATTCTACAGATGATGATAATAGTAAAGCACTTATAAATACAGTTGCTAGTGTTAAAGGAACAGTTACAGAAAATATTTCAGTATCTACAAATTCATCATCAGGACCTTCAAAAATGGTTTTGGATAAAAATACTCATGGTTACTATTATGTTAGTTCTACAAAAATAGATACAATAACGACTCATAGTATAGCTATAAAATATGATACAGGTGAGTCAGAAATTAAAGGTAATGAAAATAAATTTATTAAATTATTTAAAGATAATAAAGAGGCTAAAAGTGATTTGAAACCTAAATGGTTGATTACTACTGTAGAAAAAGGTGAAAAGACAGCAAGCTTTACAGATTTGACTAAGTATTTACTATATAAGCTAACAGGTGAGAGTTTTGGCGTTACAGAATTTGATTTTAGTATTTATGAGCCAGGTTCTTTTAGTTCAATGAGTAGAGGTGGAGGATATGATCAGTTTATTAGATGGTTTCATGCATGGGAAGGTATGAGTGGCTCACTTAGTGCGGATGGTACAAAATATATAATTGGTGATGATGGTTATGGAAATATAACTGTAGGATATGGTGTTGATATTTTTAATGGAGGTTTTGCTGAAAGATTTGCTGCGGCGGGATACCCTACAAGTGTTGGTTCTGAAGTTGATAAGGAATTTGTTGATAATTTAGAGAAAGAAGAGATAAACGAAGCTTTACAGATAGTTGAATCTAAGTGTGGAGGTTTAAATTTAACACAATATCAAAAATATGCGTTAGTAAGTAGAATATATAACTGTGGAGATAGTGGAGCTTTTTCTAATAGAAATGGAAAAGATTTTGTTTCAGCTTTTACTTCATATTGGAATCAAGATAAAGATTTGGAATATAAAGTTCCAGCTAATGATGGAATGTTTTCACATCCTCTTTATACTAATTATATGTGTTTACCAAATACTGCTAAGGTTGGAAATTCATCAGTATATTCACCAGGCTTGGATGCTAGAAGAAAGGCTGAGTGGCTTTTATTTAAAACAGGTTATTATGATAGAATCGATGAGTTCTATGAAGACGGAGGCAATATTGTGAATGCAGCTGCAATTGTACATGATTTTATTTCAAGTAATGGATATCATTATAGTCTAGGAGATGACTTGCCAGGAACTGTTAATGATGTGAAAAATGCTAGAGCGGTTTGTTGTGCGACTTTTGTTTCTTGGACATTGTATGAAGCAGGATATGACTGGATGGTAGATTGTACAGGTATAAATAGTTGTGCTACATTATTACCATTTTTAGAGGCACATGGTGGAACAAAAATTATGAATCCTACAATGGATATGTTGCAACCAGGAGATATATTATTTTACGGTAGTGGTGGTTCATCACATACAGATATATATATAGGTGACGGATTGTGGTATAATTGTGGTAGTAATGATACAGTGCAAAGAAAGGACCCATATTCAAAAGCGATAAGAGCAGATGTGTATTGTGTAATACGATTTGATAGTTAAGGAGTGAAGAATGGAAAGTAAATTGAGAATATTGAAAAAAATTATAATAATAATGATTGTTGTTATTTGTGTATTATCTATGGTTTATTTTTTGATAATAAAAAAATTAGACCAAAACGTAAATGATTTTGCTAATAATACTCCAACTGATACAACACCAATAGAATTACAAAAAGATATTCAAGAAGTTAAAACTAGAGATATGTATTATGTTATGAAAGATATTACAAAGAGGTATTTTGAATATATTAAAGAATATAATGAAGATTCGTATTATTCAAAAATAGAAGGAACTGTTAATTATACTGAGGAAGATAAAAAAGCACAATATGAAATTTTATATAAATTTCTTGATAGTCAGTATTTAAAAGATAATAAAATTTTGGAAAATGATATAAAAAATATAATACTTAAATATAAAAATGCAGATGATTTTAGGATAAATAAAATGTATTATAATGATATTGATGATAATAATACTATGATTTATGCGGACATAGAATTATTAAAAGAAAATAAAAAATTAAGTGATAGAGTTGTTATAGCGAGATTAGATAGAAAAAATGGACTATTTGGTATAATACCAGTTGATGTTGAAAATAATCAAATATTGGAGAATAGAATAAAAACAGCTACTAGTGAAATAGAAAAAAACGTATATAATCAATATCAGTTTAAACATATAGATGACATCCAAATGATAGAAGATATTTTAGTTAATTATAAAAATGCAGTTTTATATAATAGAGAAGAAGGATATAATTTATTAGATAAAGACTACAGAGAAAAAAGATTTGGAAACTATAATACATTTTCTAAATATGTGGAAAATAATATAAAAGAAATATCAAGTTTATCATTTACTCAATATCTTGTAAATGATAAAAATGGAAATAAGGAATATGTATGTAAGGATAAATATGAGAATCTATATATTTTTGATGAAAAATCTGTTATGAATTATACAGTAAAACTAGATACATATACATTAGATAATGAAAAATTTAATGAAAAATATAATTCATCAAATGCACAATATAAAGTAATGATGAATGTAGATAAAGTAAGACAAATGATGAATGCAAGAGATTACAGAACAATGTTTAATTACTTAGATGAAAAATTTAGAACAACTTATTTTGAAAATAATGTAGATAAATTTGAAGAATATATGAAAAAACATTTTTCATCACATTATAATTTTGAATTTGGAGATTATTCAGAAGATTCAGGAATATCAATACAAGAAGTTACTATAAGAGATATGAATGAAAAAAATAGTGGAGATATATCAGAAAGATTTTATATGCAATTAAAAGATGGAACAGATTTTGTAATGTCATTTAATGTAATAGGAAAATAAAAGAAAGAAAACCTAGTATTATTATAAAAATAGTATTAGGTTTTTTTGCTATTTAAAAACTTTTTTGAAAAATAGAGCATAATTTATAATATAAAATAAAATTAATTTAGAAAGAAGGAATCTATGAAAAATAAAAAAATAAGTTTGTGCTTAGCAGGAGGAGGAATAAAAGGTGTAGCACATATAGGAGTATTAAAAGCAATAGAAGAAAAAAATATAGAAATAGAATATATAGGTGGAACATCATCAGGAAGTATAGTATCAAGTTTATATGCAGCTGGATTTACGGCAGAAGAAATTTATAATATATTTAAAAAATATTGCAAAAAAATAAGATATGCAGATTTAAAAAATATAATTAAATTAATTTATGGACTAATAATTGAGCAAAAAATAATTATTGATGGATTAAGTTCAGGAAAAGAAATAGAAAAATTAATTAATAAAGAATGTAATAAAAAAGGAATTTATAATATATCTGATATAAGAAAGCCACTTGTGGTACCAAGTGTAAATATGAATACAGGAGATGTTATATGTTTTACCTCTTGCTTAAAAAGAAGTGAATTTTCGGATAAAATAAAATTTATTAACAATATTCCTATAGGAAAAGCAGTAAGAGCGAGTTGTAGTTATCCAGTTGTTTTCTCTCCAGTTGAGTATGAAGATATGGAGTTAATAGATGGTGGTATTAGGGAAAATGTACCTTGGAAGGAATTAGAATTGTTGGGTGCAAAAAATATTGTGAATGTTGTTTTTGAAACAGATAAAAATGATAATTGTTGTGAAAATCTTGTAGAAGTGGCAGGGCGATCTATTGATTTGTTATGTAGAGAATTATCTAATTATGAAATGCAAGGTACGTATAATAATTTAGAAATTAAAACTAAAAAAATAGGTTTATTAGATATTAGTAAGTTAGAAGAATTATATTATTTGGGATATAAACTCCGACAAACTCGCCGTCGTTCTGGAAATCCATTGTGAAAATTCCCTTGCCGCT
>OKRZ01000378.1_pt1 | contig 33360 bp, 20 predicted proteins | sample 1601141 | NCBI WGS metagenome assembly OKRZ01 (sample SAMEA3541524, study PRJEB24748) | human gut metagenome | biome: human gut; feature: human-associated habitat; material: faeces | place: China | collected 2012
ATTATATTCGTTTTTACATTTGTTTATTCGATTATTTTATATGCTTTTTCAAAAGCTAAAGAAGGCAATACACTGGTTTCCAATCATATGATAAAACACCATATTTTAGAAGTGATAGAGAATTGATCATGCGCAGTATGGACCTGCTTCGCGGGAAAAACCCGAATCCATTTACTAACTATGTGAAGAAAGACTGCTATATTTGCCTTGTAACAATCGTTGCTGGGCAAATTATCGTATATACAGAAGCATATGAACATACAAAAATTAAAATTACTATTAGCAACAGCCTGTCTGGCTCCCCTGCCACTCACCGCCCAAATCACGGAAAGAGAACGGCCGGCAGAATGGAAACACCTCATTACAGGCGGACGCTACATGGATCGTTTCGAAGCAATGCCCGATGGCACGCTCTCCGGAGAGACGTGGGGAGCGGACAGCGTACGCCCCCGGTATATCGACAACGGTATCGAACATCCCGATATCTCCTTCTGGGGAGGCAATATCCTCCAAACGCCGGACCGGAAATACCATCTGTTCGTATGCGGATGGCCGGAAAGCGCACCCAAAGGGCATATGGAATGGCCCAATTCAACCGTTTATCACGCAACCGGCGATCATCTGCATGGGCCTTTCACCATCCAAGACACAATCGGGAAAGGGCATAACCCGGAGGCTTTCGTCCTCAACGACGGCCGGATCGTCGTATATGTCATCGACGGATATTATATAGCCGACCAGGTCAACGGCCCCTGGCAATACGGAAAGTTTACGTTCAATCCCCGCGACCGGAAGATCATCGAAGGACTGAGCAACCTCAGCTTTGCCAAAAGGCAGGATGGTTCTTATCTGATGGTTTGCCGGGGAGGAGGCATCTGGATCAGCAAAGACGGCATCGCCCCTTACGAACAGATCACGGACAAGCGGGTTTATCCGCCTGTCAAAGGAGAGTTCGAGGACCCGGTCATCTGGCGGGACTCCCTGCAATATCACCTGATCGTGAATGACTGGCTGGGACGTATCGCCTTCTACCAACGTTCCAAAGACGGCATCCATTGGGTGACGGAACAAGGGGAAGCCTATGTGCCCGGCATCTCCTTCCATCGGGACGGGCATGTCGAGCATTGGTTCAAATACGAACGTCCTAAAGTCTTCCAAGACAAACAAGGACGTGTAGAGCAGATGAACTTTGCCGTCATCGACACCGTCAAATGGGATGATCATGGCAATGACAACCACAGTTCGAAGAATATCTGTATCCCGATGAACAAAGGGATGTTATTGTCCGTCCTAAACCGAACACCGATAACGGCCTCCACTGAAACCATCCGGGTCAAGGTCCTGGCGGAAGAAGGCTTCGACCCGCTCCGGGAGATCGATGTGCCGTCCCTGCGGTTCGGTTCATACAACGAAGTGAACTTCGGCAGAGGGTGTAAAGTGGTCAAAACCGAAGCATCCGGAAAAGACCTTATCCTGACATTCGACGGTAAGGGAAGCGGCATCACACCGGATGAATTCGCTCCGAAGATGATCGGAAAGGATAAAAACGGAAAACTGTTGTTCGGATATGCGAACCTGCCTTATGTCGATTACAAGCCGGCTCTATTGTCCTGCCGACGTCCCGTTTACCGGGAAGGCCGGAACGAAGTCGAACTGGAAATCCAGAACTTCGGACTATCGGTATCAGGAGAAATGACAGTCGAAATCAAGCAAGCCGGGGCAGGAATGGGCCGTCATACGGTCAAGCCCCTGCAACCGTATGAAAAAGCAAGCCTCACCTTTACCCCTGAAAAGGGGAAATGGACGGATAAAGCGGATTACCAGGTAGTCTTCCTCCGGGATGGGCAAATAGTAGAAACAAACAATTTCAATATCTCCAAATAATCATTTATAAACATGAAACACACTTTTATCCTCCTGCTCGGAGCCATGCTCTCCCTACAAGGGCAAGCCCAGGACAAGCAGATACCATTTCAGAACACGATCAAGGTCGAAGCAGGCGACAGCCACGCGGACATCATCGCGAAAGCCGCCCATGTCGTGCCTTCGCCCAACCAGTTGGCGGCATTGCAAAACGAGTTTATCGCCTTCATCCATTTCGGGCCGAACAGTTTTACCCGCCTGGAATGGGGAAGCGGAAAGGAAGACCCGAAAGTCTTCGACCTGAAAGAGCTCGACACGGACCAGTGGTGCGAGGCCATGAAAGCAGCCGGCATGAAGATGGTGATTCTGACGGTCAAGCACCATGACGGGTTCGTCCTGTGGCAAAGCCGTTACACAAAACACGGCATCATGTCCACCGGTTTCCGCGACGGCAAAGGCGACATCCTGAAAGACCTGTCCGAATCCTGCCGCAAATACGGATTGAAGTTAGGCGTCTATCTGTCACCGGCAGACCTGTACCATATCGAAAACCCGGAAGGGTTGTACGGCAACCTCAGCCCATACACCAAACGGACCATCCCGCGGGAAGTCCCCGGACGGCCTTTTGCCAACAAGACCCGTTTCGAATTCGTAGTGGACGACTACAACGAATACTTCCTCAACCAACTCTTCGAGATCCTAACCGAATACGGCCCGATCCACGAAGTATGGTTCGACGGGGCACATCCCAAGCGGAAAGGCGGACAGACCTACAACTATCCCGCCTGGAAAAAACTGATCAAGGCACTTGCCCCCAACGCCGTTATCTTCGGACGGGAAGATGTCCGGTGGTGCGGCAATGAAGCCGGCGGCACACGGTCGACCGAATGGAACGTGATCCCCTACCAGGCAAATCCGGACACGATGTCGAACTTCGCCGATATGACGGACAAAGACCTCGGAAGCCGTGAACAGCTCTATAAAGCCAAATACCTGCATTACCAGCAGGCCGAAACCAACACTTCCATCCGCGAAGGCTGGTTCTACCGGGACGACACGCACCAGAAAGTACGAAGCACCGACGATGTGTTCGACATCTATGAACGCGCCGTAGGAGGCAACTCCACCTTCCTGTTGAACATCCCGCCCAACCGGGACGGCAAATTCTCTCCGACAGATGTAGCCGTGCTGAAGGAAACCGGCCAGCGAATCCGGGAAACCTACGGGACCGACCTGTTCCGTCAGGCAAAAGGCCCGAAAGAGGTGCTCGACCAAAATGCAGACACCTATGTGACGGCCGATAAGGACGGGGCGGGAATCGTCATCTCCACTCCCCGACCTGTCACCCTCAACCGTTTGGTTCTCCAGGAAGCGATTCCCACCAACGGGGAACGGGTGGAAAGACACGCCGTGGATGCCTGGATCGACGGAGGATGGAAAGAGATCGCCCATGCCACCAACATCGGCTACAAGCGAATCCTGCGCTTCCCGGATGTCACGACGGACAAGATACGGGTCCGCATACTCGAATCCCGCCTGACACCCGCCATCTGCACCATCTCCGCCCATCACTACAAAGCCCGTCCGCCCCGGTTGAGCGCACAGAGAAGCATGGACGGATTGGTTACCATCGAACCGATGGCACAGGAATTCGGCTGGAAAGCGCACGGCGAGAACATTGCCGAGAACCTGAACGCAGGTTTCAAGATCTACTATACGACAGACGGAACGGAACCATCGGCAGGCTCTACCGAATATAAAGCACCTTTCCTGATGGGAAACAGCGAACTGAAAGCGGTAGCCATCCTGAACGGAGAAAAGGGAGCTATCTTGCAGGAACGGTTCGGGCTGGTCAAGAAGGGATGGAAGATAGCCGACAAGACCGCGCAATCCCTCGCCATCGACCTCGGCAGCCAGCAAACGGTAAGCGGCTTTGCCTTCACCCCGCAAAAACAAGGCGGTAAGGGCACGGTAGCCGGTATCATCCGGATCAGCAACGACGGAAAGAACTGGAAAGAGGTGGAACGCTTCGAATTCGGCAACCTGATCAACGACCCGTCCAAACGCTACCATCATTTCAAGCAAACGGTAAAAGCCCGCTACGTCCAAGTGGAAGCAGCGGAAATCGCCGCCCGTACGGAGGCTGCCGCCCTTGCTGGAATAGACATCTTCTAAGGCTCGTCCACAAACAGTATATACCTTGTAAGGTAAAATCATATACGTTATAAACGTAAAAGAAAAAAGGTTATAGGGTAAAATAAAATTCCCTATAACCTTTTTTCTTTTATTCGTTCCTGTGCTAGCCCGGAAGAGCGAAGACAGAATTACATCGCAAAAGGTGTAGCTTTCACATACGCCTTATATCCTTTGATCATGCCGGGGAATCCTTCTTCTGCACGGGGCAGGTAGCGGAAACCGGATATCGTCTGCTCTTCCTTCAAATCGATCACGACCTGGTGCGGATATTTGTCTCCCTGCTTCGTGCTCCAATAGGTAGATTCCTGCAAGTCATAGATCTTATCGGCAGTGAAGTTACCCCACTGCGTGCTTTCACTGTCCGCATAGGAGATATTCCAATGCTGGCGAGGGAGCGGCTTGCCGTCTTCGTCCAACAGATAGAACTCGGCCATAGCGGCATTGTCCTTGCCATCCTGTGCATCCAATGCTTCGAGGCAGAAATAGCGGCCCTTGACAGTCTGGCCAAACTTCACTTCCTGCCAGCCGTTTCCGGGTTTCAGCGCACCGTTGGCAACCGGTTTCTCACCTTTCAGGTTCAGCGTCTGCCCCTCTTCACGGTGGGTAGCCGGGGCTTCAGCCCGCAACATATCCAAGATCGGTTCCTTCCGGCCTTCCACTACAGCCTTTTCCGGGCCTAACAGGTCGAGGATGATGATCTCGTTCTTTCCCTTCTTCAACCAGCATCCGGGCATAAACAAAGTCTGCTGAGGTCCGATCTCCCAGAAGCGGCCCATCGCCTTTCCGTTTACCCAAACCATGCCTTTTCCCCAGGTCTGCATGTCGAGGAACACGTCTCCGACTTCATCCAGCTCGAAAGTAGTCCGGTAATAAGCCGGTCCGTCGAGTTTGTCTCCCGCTGCATACTTCTTGTCCTGTACGAAAGCGTAATCGACCGGGAAGCTGTAAACCTGCCAGTCTTCCAGTTCCTGTCTGCCGGTGTCGCTGATCAGTTCCACCTTATCCGTAATCCCCTTACGGTCGTGGATGGCAACATCGAAGTTGACACGTCCCATCGCCTCCACCAGGATATCCAGGCGCGTTCCTGCTGCCAAAGCCGGCAGCACCACCGTGTTTTCACCTCTGCGACGATCCAGACGGCCCAACAGTTTGCCATCGGCAAAGACCTGTGCCCAGTCATGCACCTCATCGATCAACAGGGTCGTTCCTTCCTTTACGGCAGGCAGAGTCGTCCGGTAAAGGATCGTTCCCCAACCTTGGTCGAACTGCTCCATCGGTTTAATCTCTTTCGAAGCCTGGGGAGCAGGCAGATTGTCGAACAGCGGAGCCACTTCGCCGACGGTGAACGCCGGGATCTCGATCAAAGGATAAGCTGCCGGGACATCGGGTATGACCTGGCCGGAATCGGCATATTGTGTCAGTAGTTCACGTAACTTGTAGTATTTGGGAGTCGCCCACCCCGCCTCGCTGATCGGGGCGTCATAATCGTAGGAGCTGCACATGGCGGAATAGGCCGGGCTGTTCGCACCGCCCCAATGTCCGAAAGTCGTCCCCCCGTGCGCCATATAGAGCGAGAAGGAGATATGGCGGTCCAGCATGTCCTTGATACCGGAAACCATCACCCCGGCATCGCGCGTCTCGTGCTTGCGTCCCCAATGGTCGAACCATCCGCTCCAGAACTCGCTGCACATCAGCGGAGCATCGGGGCGTGCCTCTTTCAACTTCTTGAACTGGGCATCGATATTGGCTCCTGTCCCGAAGTTGATCGTCCAGACCAGGTCATCCAAACCGTTCAACTGGAAAGTAGAGCTCCAGTCACACTGGAACAACGGGACATCCGTAAAGCCTGCTGCCTTCACCGCATCGCGGATATTGGCGATATACGCCTTGTCGGTAGCATATGCCCCATACTCGTTCTCGACCTGTACCATGATGATATTCCCGCCCCGGGTCACCTGCAAGTCGGCCAACTGCTTGCCGATCTCGTTCATGAACAGCTTCGTCCGTTCGAGGAAATAGGGATCGTTGGTACGGAGCTTGATATCCTCCTTCTTCAACAGCCACCAGGGCAGTCCGCCCATCTCCCACTCAGAGCAGACATAAGGGCCGGGACGCAACATGATATACATGCCTTCTTTCTGGGCCAGCCGGCAAAAAGCGGCAATATCGTTCTGCCCCTTGAAATCGAACTCGCCCGGTTTCTGCTCATGGATATTCCAGAACGCATAGATACAGATCGTATTCATGCCGAGTGCCTTGCACATCTGAATACGATGTTGCCAGTATTCGGCGGGGATACGGGTGTAATGTATCTCCGCCGCCTTAATCACAAATGGTTTGCCATCCAGCAGGAAGGTTCCCTTCCCGATAGAAAAATCGTGCTTCTCCCCTTGTCTGGGACTGCATCCTGAGAGCAGGAGGATAACGCAGCAGGTTATCAATCCTGCTAAAATCTTGTTTACGTGTTTCATATAAGTTAATTGTATTGTACTGTCACTGTTTTATCTTTCTCTGTTTCCAGAATCAGGACTCCCTCCTTCTCCAGTTTATCTCCCTTGTTGCCCGTTACGGAAGCGACTTTGCATCCTTCAGGGATAGCCAGACGCAACGTCCCGCCCTGTTCGGGCAAGATACGGACTTGCCGCACCTGCCCCGCCACCTTTTCGGCCGAGACAAGGAAAGCGCCCATGGCACGCAGTTTGTCGAAAGATACATCCTGCCAGGCAACCGGTACAGCCGGGAACACCCGGATAACGCCCGTATGGCTCTGGAGCAGCATCTCCTGGATACCGGCGGCAAAGGCGAAGTTTCCTTCCAAAGTAAACGGACGGTAGGTGAATTTCGACTTTCCGCTTTTCGTCTGGTCGCCGTTCGCATGGAACGTATTCGGGAGGCAGAAACATTCGGCAAAGGTGCGCAGTGCATCGGCAGCCCCTTCCCCGTCGAAGGCACGAGCTTTCATATTCCCGAACCAGCTATAGGAATAGCCGCACCAGTAATCAGGCCCGAAATCTTGTAGCTTCTTCAAGGTCGCTTTTATAATCTCCTGGGATTTCTCGCCCTGGCTCCAATCAACAAGGCCGAGCGGATGGATCGACATGGCGTGGGAGAAATGACGGTGCGACTGGTCGTAAGGGAAACCTTTTGCAAAGGTCAAAGCCCGGTCTTCATCCAGGTTCAGATCGGGCAGTTGAGCACCGATCGCTTTCCAGTGGGCATCCTCGTCTGCCAACCCCAATTCGGAAGCCAGCTCGGAAGCGGCATTGAAAGCAAAGTGCATCAAGGAAAGGTCATAGTTTGTCATATCCTTGAACCACGCATTGATCGAGTTGTCGAAAATTTCCGGGCTGGAACTCAGCGGCAACCGGCGTACTCCGTCAGCATCGACTGTGGAGATCTGTTCGAGATAAGTCGCCACGTCCTTCAGAAACGGGTAGGCCCGCTCTTTCAGGAAAATGCGGTCGGCCGAATACTTCCAATGCAGATAGAAATGCTGTCCCAGCCATGCGCTGACCGTCGGCGACATGGAGTACTGTACCCATCCGCCCATCGGCTCGCCGGTCAGGGTGCAAACGCCGGGAACATTCATCCCGTCCGTCCCGAAATACTCTCGGGTATATTTTTTATACACATCACGCTGTTCCCAAAGGGTATTCAGATAGCCCATCCCCTCCTGCAAATGGTTGCCGGTATAGGCAGGCCAATAACTCAACTGTGTGTTCAGGTCATGATGGTAGTCTCCTTTCCAGGGCGGCAACATCCCGTTATCGGCTGTCCAGACTGCCTGAAGGGAAATCGGATAAGAGTCCTCGCGGGCAGCCGACCCGAACTTGTACATCTCGTTGTCGTACTGTTTCTGCAGGAGCGTATCCGGCAGCGAGACGGACGACTGTGCCCAATAGCCTTTCCAGAAGTTCATATGCGAGCGGTAGTCTGCCTCCACGCCACGCTCCATCGCCTCTGCTGTTTCCTGGTCTGCCCGGTCGGCAGCCAAAGAAGAAGTCAGGCTCCATACGCCGCTGAGCGTGCCGCCTTTCTGCTGCCAACGGACGACCACATCGTACGAAAAGCCTCCCCACCCTTCCTGATGGAAAGTGGTCGTACCGGCTTCCTTCTGTATCGTCCCCTGTTTATATCCGAGGCGTCCCAGGGCCGGACCGGCATGCGAGTTGTCGCCTGCGACCTCGTCCGGATTGCTGTAGCGGGGTGCAATGATCTCCGGCGAAACCGTATCCGGCAGGTTCTCGAAGACAAACCATCCGACCGGTTCGTCGGCATGCACGAACGTTTTCAACTTCGTCCCGTTCTCCCAAAGCACCTCACAAAGGGCATTATTGAGGAAAAGATGTACGGAAGAAACCTTCCCGATATTCAACGGGAACTCCAAAGCCGCCCCCGGTATCTTAGACGGGGCAGGCAAGGCGTTATAAGGGTGGTCGAACTTCTTCTGCACCGGCAGATAATCCCCTTTCCTCACCTGCTCACAGACCCAGGCAAAACGATTGTTCGGTCCTGCAATACTATCCATCGGGCGCAAGTCCCAGAGATCCGTCCGATCCAGCGAAAAACGTAGCACAGAATCGCGTTGCCAGACTAATGTTCCTACTGTGGCATTTCCCAACGGAATTCCTTCATCCCAAGTCTTGGCCAAGTGACCAAACTGCAAGTCACTGCTTGTCGGTGTGACAGGCAGTGACTCCTTTTCGCAACAGGCAGCCAATAGGCATGCGCTTATGCAAGTTAGCCAAAATTCCTTTTTCATTCGTATTAAATCGATATTATTCTTTCTTTGTCTCCTGCAAAGATACGGTTTATTGATTTAATAACTGCTTGACAGCTTCGTCCGAACGAGTTTCCGTCTCCTGGATTTTTTATAGTCGAACAAAGCATCGAGTTCGTAAAGTTGCAGGGTAACAGTCGGGGCAAAACGGTCGGAAGCGACATAGTTGCGGGCTGATGTCAGCAATTGCTGCATGGCCGGGCGTTTCTCTATATCCTTAACCGGATCGACCACAAGGACAAACAGCTTGCCGCTTGCCGCAATCTCTCCGCTTTCGCTTTCGAGCTGCCAAGTCAACTGCCCTTTACGGATCGCTTCGGGACCGAAATGATAGATGCCATCTTCGCAGTAAAGGTCTCCGCATTTGTGTAAGCACGCTTCTGAAGGCGCGCCAGCAGGACGATCGGAGCACATGATTCACGGTATTTCTCAGGGGTTACCAACCCTTTGCTTTCCCAGAAGGCATCCAAGATACCGACTACTTCTCCCGCCTCTTCAGCAAGATCATAGGGATGCCGCCGCTGGAGTACAAGAAGATGAAGAAAGGAGGATTACCAATAATACTTATCCAGTATCTCCTGCATCCGGGGCGTTGCGGCATCGGTATCGCCAACCTCGCGACGGAGTTTCAGCAGCTCGCGCTTCATCTTTTCGATTTCACCGGCATAAGCGGGGGAATTGTAGACGTTATGGTCTTCGTGGGGGTCGGCGAGCAGGTCGTAGAACTCCCACGACGGCGTGACGAGAGCCTTATCCGATCCGGTCGCATTCAGCGGATCGCCGTAGAGGAACATCAGTTTGTAGCGATGGTTGCGGATGCCCATGTGGGCGGGACGGATCTTGTGGTGCGTCCAGTAGCGGTAGTACATGGACTGCCGCCAGTCGCGCGGAGTCTCGCCCTTCAGATTGTCGCGGAAGCTGCGGCCTTCGCTGCACGACGGGGCGTCCACCCCGGCATAGTCGGCCAGCGTAGCGGCAAAATCAATATTGAGGATGATGTCGGAATTGCGCGTCCCGGCCGGGATCTCCTTCGGGTAGCGGATAACGAACGGCATGCGAAGCGGCTCCTCGTACATCATGCGCTTGTCGAAAAAGCCATGCTCGCCGAGGAAATAACCCTGGTCGGAGACATAGACTACGATCGTATTCTCGGACAGCCCCTCTTCGTCAAGGAAACGCAGCAGGCGGCCGATATTGTCATCGATGGCCGCTCCACAACGCAAGTAGTCGCGAATCAACTTCTGATAGATTTTCCGGCGCGCATCTTCCTTGTCCATTCCTTCTATGGAAAAAGGCAGTTCCGGATACTTGCACCACCAGGAATCCGGGTCTTTCGAGGCGATCCCCCATCGGCGGGCCATATCTTCCAACGGTTGTCCGGGGAACGTACGCCCGGATTCTTCCGGCCCGAACTCCATCATGTTTGCCGGTTCGGGGAACGTGACTCCGTCATAAATATGTTTCAACCGTTCGGGGAAATCCCACGGTTCGTGCGTCGCCTTGAAATGGCAACACATCATGAAGGGTCGGTCCTTATCGCGCGAACGGATCCACCGGATCGTCTTGTCGGTCACCAGGTCGGTCGAGAAGCCCTTCTCCACCTTGCCGCTTTTCCCTTTATCATCGTCTATCCAGCCCTCCGCGGTCTTGAAAAGCGGGTCCCAATATTCCCCCTGGTCATGGAAAACCGAAAAGGTGTCGAAACCCGACGGCTGCGTCTTGAGATGCCATTTGCCGAAAAGGGCCGTCTGATACCCTCCCTCCTGCATGCGTTTCGCAATATTGTCCAAAGCCGGATCGAGCCTGTCTTCAAGCGTATAGACCCCGTTATGATGGCTATAGGCGCCTGTCATGATAGCCGCGCGGCTGGGCACGGAGATCGAGTTCGTGCAAAAGCAGTTGTCAAGCACGCACCCCTCGGCCGCCAGGCGGCGGATATTCTCGTTCTTCACGTATTCGCTCAGTATTCCTCCATAGATTCCCCACGCCTGCGAGGTATGATCGTCGGAAAGGATGAAAAGGATGTTCGGGTGTCCAGAGTCGGCTTCCGGCTTTTCGTCTGCCATCGCAGGAGAGGCAGACGCCAAAAAACCGGTCGTGATGATTAGTTGATCGAATGTTTTCATGACATTTTTTGTTTTTCTTTCCTACAAAAGTAATGAATTTAAATAGATACCAACAACATTATCTTGCAAATGAAACCCCTCGTTTCATGCAACATGACAAGGAACCTTATCGATTTCCGAAAAAATCATATCTATAATTAATTATTCATTTGCTTTCAATATGGCGGAGTTTCTTGTCTTCTCTATTTCTATTTGCTTAAATGTATGCTTTTTACCCCAGTTGAACCGATAACTCACATTCACATAAAATACATGATCGTTTATTTTCGGACCATAATTCCGGGAATATGAGCTATAGATATCCGAAATATACTCTCTCTTTTTTACAAAAGTAGAAAATGGATTACGTGTTCCTAATTCAAAATTCCAATTATTAAGATTATATCCTACGTTAAAATTGTAGATAAGTGGAGTACGATAGAAAACTCCGACATCATCATAATTCTTTTGGGGAGTTATGAGTTGTCCGGAAGCCATGAAATTTTTATATATAAACAACAATTTAGCTGAAGCATAAAAACAATTGACATCTAATTTTCTCCATGCATGTATAACTCGTTTTTTATAATATCCGGCCAAATCGAATGTCAATTTTCCAGGTATGACTTTTAGCTTCATTCTTGGACCTGTCACTAAATCAAATCCGGATTTAGCTATGGCATAATCATGTATAAACAAATTCCGGCTTTCATCATAAGATACTCGTTCATAAGGGACATCTGTCGTCACTTCAAACGAAGTATGATAAGTAAGATTGAAAACAGGCGTATTTAAAGAATAAGTCAAACCCGTCAAATAAAATTTCAATACCTTTACCTCTGGATTACCTCTGCGTATCTGATATTTATCAATTCTTTGCTCTGTTAAAGAACGATATTGCAACCCAAGATCACCCGATTCAAGAGCCGTGGTAAAACGTATCGAATTATTCTCATTAATCATATAAGTCATAAAAAGTCCGGGACTGAAAAAATGTTGTAAAGAAGATTCTTTCTTATTATCGATATAAGTCAACTGATCGGCCCATTGAACAGTCATTTTCAATTTATTTTTTAACCGAAAAGCATATCCTAATGTCAACCTCCCTTCTCCCTTTGTTTGGTAATCATCCGAAAGCTGTCCATCGATTTCATATTGAGTATGGGCATAAGTATGGTCATAGTTCAACAGGACAAAGAGAACATCGCTTTTTCGTACAGTTTTCCTATACATCAGTTGAGGAATTACCCTATAATTATTTTCTTTTGCATGTGTATTATAAGCTAAAGTAATTTTGTCATTTTGTAAAGCCTCATACTGTCTGTCATACTTATTCTGATTGTAATTTCCACTTAAACGGAAACGTATATACTGTTCGTGTTTTAGACTCCCGGTATATTCTATCCTCAAAGCAGGATTAAAATTATGAGAAGAAGAATTGTCATCCACTTTATACCGGACCGGGTCATTGCTGTACGTTTGCATACTTAAATCATCCTCATCCGATTTTTCCTGATTCAAGACTAAAGTTGTATAAAGTTGATTGTGCTTATCATGGTAAAGATAATTAAAATAGCTATTTATACTATTACTATTTTGAGGAGAGGGTAAACTTGAAGCTTCATTCACGATCGTTTCCTTTGTCGATTTTAAATAAGTCGAAGTTTCATAGCCACGTTTAGGAGTATAATTATTATAGCTGTCTGAAACTGAAACAATAAACTCGGACTTTTTGTTAAAAATCTGTCCTGTAGCTCCATAACTACCGTTTCCTTTATTCAAATGCTGTTGCCCATTCATAGCGACCATCCCTCCTCTATCATGATGTTCTAAAATATAGTCGACAACAGAATTCGCATTCGGATATTCAGGATGATGTTGATCATAAAAATCAATACGGAGAATATCTTTGGGATTCAGGTTTCGGATCTCATCGCTCGAAGCTTCCCGTCCATTGATGAGGAGCAATGTTTCTCCTTGAATAGTCGATACCTTTTTTGTAAACGGATCGACATCCAATGTCGGTATCATCATTAATGCCAATGCTTTATAACCATCCGATGCATGACGTAACTGTTCTTTGGAAGGAAAATACAAGACCTTATCAGTAGTACGCGTTATTTGTCGACCGGTGACAACAACCTCATCCAGCTTATTACTTTCTTCTATCAAAACAATATCACCTAACTGCAATTCACCCAAATCGCCCTTTGTATGAAGGACATGTTCCTTATAACCAATATAATTTATAACCAATTTATATCCAGAAGGAGAAACAGGTGCTGTTATTGAAAAATTACCGGAACTATCACTGATATCTCCCTTTACAAACACTGAATCGTGTATGAAACAGCGAACTGTTGCAGAAGAGACCGCATTTTTATGTTCATCTACAAGACGCCCCTTCAAACAAATATTTTGAGCCTCTAATAATGTATTCAATAAACATAAAACAATTATGAATAATGCTTTCATTGTATCCTACAAAATTTTAAAACCGCCTTGACCATGCTTAGCTCTTAATCATAAAAGAACCTTCACATAATCAGGACAGCATGTTATTCCATTCTGAAGTCAGAAAAAATAAACATACAATACTACTAATAAAAATAAACAAATTTTTATTCATAACTCTTACCTTTCTAAATTCTAATGCAAATTTCAGACATAAAACACAAAAAAAACCGGATTAGAAAAAATAAGTTCAGTATAGAATAAAAAACAAATAATTTGCTAATTTTCAGACATATAAATCTGATCTCATACATTAAAAATTCACTTTTACTTTCAAAAACCGGATTCGACCAGACAAAAAACCGGATTTTACCATAATAATTTTTCGAGAAATCGGTCTAAACTTTGCTTTTCAGACACATTAAAGTATTTTTCTTTTATCTCGGCTTTCTGTTTTGTGATCGTATCTGGTGCTAAGTTTAGTATAGTCGCAATTTTACCAGTTTTTACCCCCAGTTTAACCAGACAACAGATTAACAATTCTCGCTCATCCAATTTATACTGTATGAACAAATATTCTACAAATCCAGGAAATACCGGAGAAAAATGCTCATAAAACATATCCTTATTAAAGTTTAAAGGATACAATTGTTGTCTATTATCGGATAGATTAAGCAAAAATTCATCTTGATGAATCAATTTTTGTATCCATGCTTCATACATCCTGGATTTTTGTTTGAGTTCACCGGCTACCTCTTGTTCTTTTCGCAATTGTTCTTCTTGCTGAAGCCGCAGTGACTCCCAATCCAGGCTCAGTTGTTTTTGCGCCTTTACATTTGCATCCAGTTCTTGGCTTAGTACACTTCTTTGTCTTTCCAATTCTTCTTTCTCTTTTATTGAAAGAAGAATACGTTGCTCTAATTTTCCATTTTTTTCTAATATAGACTGCAATTGTGTATCTTTCTGTCTAAGTAGTATATCCTTATTGCTTATTAATTCCTCTTTTTGCTTAAGAATCGTCTCTTTCTCTTTGAGAAGTTTAGATTGTTCGATATTAGCCTCTTCCTGTTGCTGTTTGTATATTTCCAGTTGAGATAAATTATCATTTTCCAATGTCTGGATTGTCTCAGTCAAGGAGTCTATTAACAGATGGTTCTCTTCCAATTGCTTCTGGATAGTCTGCAAAGCGATGTCTTTTTTCTCCATCTCCTGCTTATCGCTCAGCAAAAGACTTTCATTTTTCTGCAATAGCTTCTGTATTTCTTTATTTCTCAATTTATGTTTACTGATTATTTGGAACATGATCACATAGACTATCCCTATTGCAAGACAAGCACAAAGAAAGCAGATAAGCAGGAAATCTTGCCTGCTACGAGCTGTATGCATTTGCTGGTTTTGCTTGCTGATTAAACGCTCTTTATTATATAAAGCTTCTACTTTCGCCAATTTTTGAGGTTGATATACCTGTTCGATTGAATCCCGGAGTAAAAGGTAACGTTCATTATATGTACAAGCTTTCTTATAATCCTGCTTTTTTACATATAAAGTATATATTAGCCAGTTAGCACCACACTCCACATATAAATCAGTGCTCGCAAGAGCCATCTCTGCAAATAACAATGCAGAATCCAACTTATGTAGATTTCCATATAATTTTCCGATAGAATAATAGCAAGAATAGATTGTATTTCTCTTTTCTGAATAGTTCAAAGAAGCTTTCTTGTATGCCAAAGCCTTTTCATATAGTTTTTTTCTGTATATATATTGCCCAAAGAGGACAATAAATAAGCGGTATAAGATGTAATACCTCCCTGTCTAGCAAGCTTTAAAGCACCATCTAAATAGTGATAAGCACTATCAAGTTGTCCAGACTCACGCATACATTCTCCAATATTTTGCATTGTATTAATTATTCCAATCGTATCCCTACATATTTTATAATTTCGATAACTTTTCTGATAGCAAACTAAACTTTCTTTAAATTTTCTATTTTTCCAGTATAAAGTCCCTAAATGATTATTGATACGCGCCTCCAAATCTCGATCAGATGTTTCTCGTACCAATTCCTTTGCCTTTAAGTAAGCAGTTAAGGCTTCTTCCGAAGCGCTCAGTTCTGAAAGAACCCTGCCTTGACAATAATAAGCTTCGGACAGTCGGTTTATATCTTTTTTCTTTTCGAAGTATTGTATTGCGACATTGATCAAGGAATCCGAAGTATGTTCGATATAGTTCTTATCACGAGCCTCTGTTATTAACAAGCACCAAGTGGCATAATCGCGCTCCGGCATCTTTTCTGGGGCTGCAACCTGTTCCAACAAAAATAAAGCGCTATCCGGATGTTCGGACATTACTTTCTCGGCTTGCTCCAATATAGGGTGTTGCTGACTTACCTGATGACAAGAAAAGAAAATGATAAAAGCAAGTAAGGTTGCCTTGAGTATTTGTGTTTTCATAAACTTAGCAATTAAGTAATCACAAAATTAAAGATAAAATTCTATTTATTAAGGCTAACCTGACACAAAGTTATCATTCTTCTTTCACTACTTCAGACAATAGATATCCTTTTACCTCACGGGAGTAAAAAACAATCCGGCAAACAGTATGATTCTTCCTGAATGTGTTGTACATTTGTAGCCATCTACTATCCAGTGGATTGAGCGGGAGAAACAACGTAGGCATCCTCATCTTGACCTGTTCGGCGATGAACGCCGTAAGTGTGAGAAGGAGCGTATGGATGCGGAAAGGCTTTTCCATACTTTCCGTTTACAGCCAAAAAAACAGCCATCGGCAAAAAAGATGCCAAAACAAGGCATAAAAGTACCTCCAACATGGCGGATAAACATCCACGCATCCCCGTAAAGACCTCACACAGACCCGGGTCTGCACCTCTCCCGCACCCGGGTCTCCATGATGGGTACACCCGGGTCTCAAGCGGCTTTGCAAGCTGTTTTTGACAAAAGAAAAGCCTGTCTTGATGAAAAAAGAAGCCGTTTTAACAGGTTTCGCACCTGTTCCCGAACGGTCCCTGTTTTTATCGTACAATTGACACACAAGAAGTTATCGTTTTTTACCATGATGGTTATGACAGATGAATGATAGTTCAAAATGGCAACTATCATGCCATAACATATTGGTTTAAACCAATATACGAACGGATATGATAGTATGATGGTTGGTTTTGCAAAACATTTATATGAAATGGCTGCTGCCGTTCTTATTGCTGAATTGTGATGTGGATGTCTGCAAGATTGATTAAACAGAAAAAGCACACTTGTCATACAAACAGAGTGCCGGAAAGGAGGTTTCACTCCATCCTTCCCGGCACTTTTTTAATATAATATATTCAGGTAAACTTCCTTTGGTCGCTTTCTGATCAAGCCAAAAGGAATCCGCCCCCACTATTATTTCACCAATTTCAATTCCTCGATCAACCGCGGGCATTTCCCCCACTTGTCGATCATGTAGAGCACATAGCGTATGTCGACGCTGATCGTGCGCTGCAAATCCGGTTCGAAGGCGATATCGCCGCTCATCGCTTCCCAGTTGCCATCGAAGGCGAGGCCGATCAGGCGGGCGTTCTTGTCGAACACCGGGCTGCCGGAGTTACCGCCTGTGATGTCGTTGTTCGAGAGGAAGCAAAGCTGCAATTCGCCGTCCTTGTTGGCATACTGGCCGAAGTCCTTGCTGCGGATCAGGTCGAGGATTTCGGGTTGCACCCAGAACTCGTCGCTTTCGGGGTTTTCCTTTTCGAAGACCCCCTTCTGGGTCGTATAGTAATCATACCAGGCAGCATCGTACGGACGGTAGCCGCCGATGGAACCGTAGCTCACACGCATCGTAAAGTTGGCGTCCGAAGCGAAAGCCTTCTCCGGGTGCATCTCTTTCAGGCCGGCAAAATAGAGGCGTTCGCCCTTAGCGATATCGTAATAAGAATCACCCGTGAGCTGTTGCAATTCGAAAAGGGAGATGAGGACGGACAGGCTCAACTCGGCAGCCGGGTCCTTCTTCAGCTTCGCATATTTCTTCGGGTCCTTCAGCATGGAGGCGATATTGTCGTAAGACAGGATGGATGTCTTCTTGAATACATCGGCGGCATACTTTTCATAATCGCCTTTATACTTTTTGTCCACCTTCTTGTAGATATCCGGAAGATTCTCTGCCGGAACCCGTTCCTTTATGATCTTCATCATAGCCGCCAGCACCTTCCGGTCAAGGCTTGCGTCATAATCCTTGAAGAAAGACTTGATATTGTCTTCGAGGAAGATATCGATTTCTTCAGGGGTAGAACCTTTCACATCCACGCTCTGGATCATGCGCGCCAGCTTCACGATCTCGGCGCCGCTCAGGAACGCTTCGCCCAGGTAGGTGGAGATCTTCTTATATTCACTGGAAGAAGTATATCCCTTTTCCAACAGGTTCAGGACGTCGCCGTACACCTCTTTACGCTTTGCATCCTGTGCCACCCAAGCGGCAAAAGCGGCTTCCTCTTCGCGTTTACGGTCGATCACTTTCAGGTTGGCCAGCCCCTTGTTCATGCCGATCGAGTTTTTCCAGTAGTTGGAGCTGCCGGCATATTTGGAAGCATATTTGATGCGCACCTCGTCGCTCTTCAACATCGCGTCTTTCCAAATCGCCTGCTTGATGCCACGCACTTCGATGCGAGGCTTGTTGCTATCCTCGATACGCTGCTGCACACCCCATGAACAAAGGTAGCGGTCCGTGCTGCCGGGGAAACCGATCGTCATCGCATAATCCTTGTCCTGATAACCTTGCAATGACACTTCAGCCACGTATTTAGGCTGGTATGGCTTATTATCCTTACTGTAGGCAGCCGGCTTGTTGTCGGCTCCGGCATATACGCGGAACACGGAGAAGTCGCCCGTATGGCGCGGCCACATCCAGTTGTCCGTATCGCCGCCGAATTTTCCGACCGAACTGGGCGGAGCGAATACCATGCGGACATCATTGAAGACATCATAGACGATCAGGAAATACTTGTTATTATTGTAGAAAGGCACGACATCGGCAGCCTGAAACTCCGTGTTTCCTACAGAATCGGCCATCGCCTGCCCGATCGAGTCGGCTGCGGCCAGACGCAGGTGCTCTTCCTTGATCGAAGCTATCTGTGAATTAATGCGATCGCTCACATCCACCGTCTCACGCAGGTAGCGGACCGTCAGGCCCGGAACCGGCAACTCTTCTTCCTTACTCTGGGAAACAAAACCGTCTTTCAGGTAGTCGTGTTCCACACTGCTTAACTGCTGGATCGAACCGAAACCACAATGGTGGTTGGTGAAAATCAGTCCTTCATTAGAGACGGTGATACCGCTACATCCTCCTCCGAAGATCACCACGGCATTGGCTACACACGGGTCAGTTTCACTGTACAATTGTTCGTAAGACGGAGTAAATCCCAACTCCTTCATCCTCTCCAGGTTTTGTTTATTCAACTCTTTCAGTACCCACATGCCCTCATCGGCAAACACTTGGCCTGAAGCAACGAGAAGCAGTAACACTGCCCACAACTTCTTCATACGATTCATTCTTTGTTCGTTATTCAATAATTAATTTGATTTTCTTTTGTTCTACACGCGCGGCAAGCCATTTCTTGATCTTTTCCTGTTCCGCCTCACGTACTTTTTCTTTGCTTTTCAGGTAGACTAACAGGACGGTATCGGGTTTAATGCTATCCATATCCATCAGATAGGTATGCGCACAAGAGACTTCCTTGATATAAGGGAAAAGGACTTTCATTTCCGGCATCAGCTCGGACGTAAGATGATTGTAACTGTGATATTTGTTCAGGTCGCGTTTCAGCGAATCGATCTGGAGGGACTGCGCCCGAAGAACCTCTTCGCTATTCTTATACAAGTCCTGCATCAGCAGGCTTTTCAACTCGTTAATGTCGGTGGCTTCCTGCCCGAAACCCTGCTGCACGACAAGGCCCACGTTTTTCAAGCCGTATTTCGGCATCTTGGCACGGGCGTTCGCAATCATCGTCTCCGGCACGGTCTCGCCGATCAGGACTACTTTCACCTCTTTCTTGTCGCTGGTATCGGTCACCGTCTTGCTCAATATCTGCGTGTTCGGGAAACTCAACTCATCCGCGACAAACGTCCGCACCCGGTCATTGAAGTAACTGGCCCGGATCAGGTTGTAGCTCAGGAAAAGGCTCGGCACGATGGTAAAGAAAACGATCACCCCGACATATCTCGTCACGATCTTCTCGCGCTGTTTGTTTAAAAAGACCTTCTTCGGGTATTTCAGCAGGCGGACCACCACGTAGGTAGCCAGACTGATAAACACCGTATTGATAAAATAGAGATAGAAAGCACCGAAGAAATAATACAGGTTACCGCTCGCCAATCCGAATCCGGCCGTACAAAGCGGCGGCATCAAAGCCGTAGCGATCGCCACGCCGGGAATCACATTCCCCTTGCTCTTGGTCGAGCTCGCCACGATCCCCGCCAGGCCGCCAAAGAAGGCAATCAAGACGTCATAAACGGTAGGCTGCGTACGGGCCAGCAACTCGCTCTGCGCCTCGCTGATCGGGGAAATCAGGAAAAAGAGCGTCGAAGTGATGACGCTGAATACCGTCGCCGTGGCAAAATTACGGAAGGAACGCTTGATCAGGTCGAAATCGGAGATTCCCAGTCCCAGGCCGAACCCCATGATAGGCCCCATCAGCGGGGAGATCAACATCGCACCGATAATCACCGCCGTCGAGTTCGTATTCAAACCCAGCGAGGCGACAAAGGTCGCAAAGATCAGAACCCAAAGGTTCGTCCCTTTAAACTCTATGCCTTTCCGGATAGACTCGATCGTTTCGAGTTCATCCTCTTTTTCCTGACGGACATCGAAATTACGGACAAAGAAGTCCCTAATCTGCTTGTGCAACAATCCTTTTTCCATCCTATTAAAATCAACGTTTGTATACGAACATCCCGTAAAACGGCCTTTATAATGGCTAACACTCTCTCACAACCGTTTTAACACATCGCCTAAACCGCACAAAGATAGAAATAGTATCTCGAAATAAAAAATAAGAGCTGTGAACATAAAATAAGCGAAGTATATATCCTGATAATTATTGATTTTCACGTAACTTTGCAAACGCACAACACAGAAACGACAACGAACACTCTCAATAAATCCCGGTAAACAAGATGAAATACTACATTCTCTTGATATACTTACTCGCTTTTTCCCTCGCTACGGAGGGAAATACAGCAGTAAAAGATTCACTGTCGGAAGCCTTGCCGTCAGCCTCTTCTCCTCTGCAAAAACTGGAAATCATGACTAATCTGATGGATCTTTCCCGACAGGAAGAACAGGTGGAATATGCCAAACAGCTCTATTGGCTCGCACTTGAAGAAGACGAAGACTATTATAAGGAAGCGGCCCTGACCGAAATCTTGCGCTTTTACGTGAATACCGATGCCAAAGACAGCGCAAAGGTGTATCTCGCCGAAGCCGAAAGGGAGCTGAAAGGGAAAGCACGCGATTTCCTCGTCACGTATATGAAAACGATCATGGATGTCCGTGTTGTCTATTACACCAAAGGCGAAGACCGGATGAAACTGATTGAAAAATACAAACTCCGCCTCGAAACGGAAAAAGACATGCCGGTTCTTGACAAAATATCGAACTATTATCTCCTCGGTATGGCGAACAGCAACCGGGTCGATCCGAAAAACCAGGATGCTATCTATAAAGAGGTATGTTATTACATGAACAACCTGATCGAACTGTCGGACAACATCCCGCTCCGCTATTCGTATCTGTTCCGCCTGAATACGCTCAACATACTAAGCCTTATGGAAGCGACTCCCGAAAATCGGGTGAAAGCCTCCCTCCGCTACTTGAACATGCAAAAGGAATATGCTGACACAAAAGAGATGAAGAAGCGCCCGTACACAAGCAAACGGCATCTGCTGAACGCCTACTCTACTTTGGCTACCGCAGCAGAAACAGTCGGGAAAGATATGGCAACCTACTATTTCAACTACTTCATCGACTTGAACAGGAAATATCCTGAAGATGCTGCATTCTCCGCTGAATATGACCGTTATTTCACTTCGCTCAACTATTATAAGTCAATACGGGATTTCCAGAAAGCCGCAGATTACAACGATTCGGTCATCTATTATTTCCGCCACGGCGATTTCCAGTTCAACCTGACCGAAAACATCGTCCTGACACTAAAAGACAAAATCGACTGTCTCGACAGTCTGCACAGATACAAAGATGCCTATGAAGCCTACAAGGAATATTCCGTACTCCTGGATTCCGCACGCACACGAAGCATGGAAAACAAAGTCGAAGACCTGGAGATCAAAAAGCATGTGGACGAGCTGGTGGTCGAGAAAAAGGCACTGGAAATAGACCTGCAAAAGAGCCGGAGCCAGTTATATCTATTCCTCGCGTTGCTCATTCTTTCGATCTGCTTCGGAATCTTCATATTCTTCCGCCTAGGAAAGATCAAATCGCTATACAAGGAATTGCAGGAATCGAACCGGCTGGTCATTATCGCCAGTGAAAAGGCACAGGAAAGCGAACGGATGAAGAACGCCTTTATCAAGAATATGTGCCACGAAGTGCGCACGCCGCTAAATGCGATCAATGGCTTTGCCGAACTGATCACCAGCGACGGTATAAGCCCGGAAGAGAAAAAAGAATTCAGCAAGATCATCTATACGAACTGCTACAACATCACCTCCATGATGAACGATGTGCTGGTAATCGCCCAACTGGACAGCAGCAACGAGGTCCTCCCACTGGAACCGGTCCACATCAGTCTGCTCTGTCACCACGAGATGAACAAATTGAAAAAGTTACAGCAGAAGCCGGATATCCATTACCAGGTCGAAGGTGACAAAAGCAACGACCTGATCTATTCGGACCCGAATCATTTCGGCATTATCATCTCCCATCTGCTGAACAACGCGAACAAGTTCACGAATCAGGGAAGCATCACGCTCTCCTACCAGCCCGAGGAAGAAGGAAGGATAATGTGTATCTGCGTTACCGACACAGGATGCGGAATTCCGGCAGACAAGAGCGAATGGATTTTCGAACGTTTCACCAAGAACGACGACTTTATCCCCGGTTCGGGCCTCGGCCTCTACCTCTGCCGCCTCATCACCCAACGCCTCAACGGTTCCCTCAAACTGGATACCTGTTACACCGGGGGAGCCCGGTTCATTTTACGGCTTCCGATTAATCCCTACAAATAGCCAACAGGTTTTCTTTTGGCAGACGTGCCCCATAAATCATCATTTAATTAGTTCAGTTTTTCTTAGATGCAAACCTTTTCCCGATATAAGGCAATTCGCTTAACGGAAGATCGCGTCTAATGATGATTGCCAGGAAAATCAGGAGTAGAACCGTGCGATAGCCCAAGCGAAGGATTTCCGAATCGATCCGGGACAACATCCCAGCTGCATAGAATAAAACCGCCAATATGCCGTAAATAACGGCTGATCTTATATCGTATTGAATCGGGAACTTCTTCTGCCCGATCGCATAAGAAAGAATCATCATCAACAGGTTGCTGGCAAACGAAGCCCAGGCACACGCCATATAACCGTAAACCGGCGCCAGCAACACGATCATCAACACGGTCACCACGCAGCCGATCGTCGAGAAGTAGGCTCCCCATTGCGTCTGGTCGATCAACTTATACCAGAACGACAGGTTAAAATAGATCCCGAAGAACAGTTCGCCCAGCATCACGATCGGCACGACACGCAATCCCGGATAATACTTGGCGTCCACAAAATATTTCAGAATATCCAGATAATACATCACGCCCAAGAAGATAATCAACGAAAAGATAATGAAATACTTCATTGCCTCCGAATATGCTTTCGTATTATCGTCATCCTTATTCTTGGCAAAAATAAAAGGTTCGTAGGCATACCGGAATGCCTGGATAAACATCACCATCACCACCGCCACCTTGAAGCAGGCTCCATAAATCCCCAACTGGGTAGCTGCATAATCCTTATCTTCGAACAGGAAAGGGAACAGAATCTTATCCGCCGTCTGATTGAAAATCCCGGCAATCCCTAAGACCAAGATCGGGAACGAGTATCTCAACATCTGTTTCAACAACACGAAACTGGCTTTCTCGCGCAACCCGGGTATCATATCCGGCACCAAAAGCAAGAATGTCACCACCGAAGTAACCACATTGCTGACAAAGATATACTCCACCTGATAGCCGGGCACATAAAACCAGCCTATCAACCTCGGCGCACATTCATACAGCCACGGGCAAGCGATCAGGAAGAATATTACCAATACGATATTCAGGAATATATTCAGCAGCTTGATCGCCGCAAAGCGAACCGCCTTCCCCTGATACCGGAGGAAAGCAAACGGAATACAACAGAAGGCATCCACCGCCACAATCCCCGCCATCATCCCGATATATTCAGGATGTGCACCATATCCCAGAAAGTTACTGACCGGCGTCAGCGCACTGAACACAAACACCATAAACAGGACGGAAGTGAATGCCAGACTGAACAACGTCGTCGCATATACCCGCATCGGGAGCTTGATCTCTTTCTTGTTCATAAACCGGAAAAAGCCGGTCTCCATCCCATACGTCAATATCACCATCAACAAGGCTGTCCAGGCATACAGATTCGTCACAATCCCGAAATCGCTCTCGGTAGCCAATACACGCGTGTACATCGGAACCAGCATCCAGTTCAGGAATTTCCCGACAATGCTGCTGACACCATAAATTGCGGTCTCTCCTGCGAGACGCTTCATTCCTCCTGCCATAACTTAAAAACAATTGACAATTGATAATTGACAATTAAAATAACGAACTTTGTATTCCATCGGGGCGAAGCCGTCCCAAATGGGTATAAGCCAACTCCGTCACCTCGCGGCCGCGGGGCGTACGTTTGATAAAGCCTTCTTTGATAAGGAAAGGCTCGTAAACCTCTTCCAGCGTTCCGGGATCTTCTCCCAGGGCAGTCGCGATAGTCGTCAATCCTACCGGTCCGCCGTTAAACTTGTCGATGATAGTCGTCAGCAACTTATTGTCGATCTGATCCAGGCCGTAACGGTCGATGTTCAATGCCTCCAGAGCATAGCAGGAAATCGCCTTATCGATCTCTCCGGATCCTTTCACCTGTGCAAAATCACGCACACGACGCAGCAACGCGTTCGCTATACGGGGTGTACCACGACTACGGGAAGCTATCTCGCGTGCAGCACTCAACTCGCATTTCACATTCAGGATATCGGCACTACGCAACACGATCTTCGTCAGCGTCTCCATCTCGTAATATTCGAGGTGCATATTGATCCCGAAACGCGCCCTGAGCGGACTTGTCAGCAAACCGCTGCGAGTCGTCGCCCCCACCAGCGTAAACGGAGCCAGGTCGATCTGGATGGAACGGGCGCTCGGCCCTTTATCGATCATGATATCGATCCGGTAATCTTCCATCGCCGAATACAGATATTCCTCCACAATCGGACTCAACCGGTGGATCTCGTCGATAAAAAGGACATCGTTCTTCTCCAGCGAAGTCAGCACTCCCGCAAGATCGCCCGGTTTATCCAACACCGGCCCGGAAGTCACCTTGAAGCCGACTCCCAATTCATTCGCTATAATGTTGGATAATGTAGTCTTTCCCAATCCGGGAGGTCCATGCAACAGCACATGGTCGAGCGCCTCCTTACGCATCCGGGCCGCCATCACGAAAATCTTCAGATTCTCGACCACTTTGGCCTGTCCGCTGAAGTCATGAAACGAAAGCGGACGAAGCGCATTCTCATACTCCCGTTCGCTCTCCGGAACCCGTGCATCCCTTATATCAAATTCATCTTCCATACTCTTATTACTTTGACTGGCAAAGATAATAAGAATTACCGGGTTCTGAACTTGTGTCACCGGAATATCGGGACAAAGATAGAAACTTGCAGATCACGTGTCCGTCCCGATTTCATATAAGGGACTCCTTTCATTACATTGCAAGTTCCATGTTTGTATGTCAGGGCCAGATCGAAGTATTTGAAAGCATAGGCGGCTTTGACGACGACCGGCACGTCAAAGGCAGATTTGATTGTCTTCCCAATCATAATATTATCCTTAAAATGGAGAGTAGGCTCAACTCCTACTCCTACCTTCAGCCTCCCGATCAGATTATAATTCAAAACTCCGTTCAAAGCCATGTAATTCCTTGCAAACTTACTTTTGTAACCTTTAACGGGAGTCGCTTTATTGCCAACCGAGGCAATTTCTCCCCGCTTCTGCCCATATAATAAGGCTGCATCCACCGATAAACGGTGTTTCAATTCGAACTGCAACTGATATCCCACATGAAAAGAAGGCTTCATATCCGGTATATTAAACCCGACTTTGCCTTTAGACATCGCCTCATCCTTATACCAATCCATCGAAACACCACCTATTACCCCACTTTTCACTTTCCCATTTTGTGCGGAAACAGATAAACACACTAAACTCAACAATAAAAACATCACACTCTTTTTCATATCAACTCTCTTTTTATTGGTTTGACTTTGTTGATATGACAGGGAAAATGGGAAAAACCCCTATCAAATATTACTAAAAATATTCCCTTTCAAACCTTGTCTTTGAAATCTAAAAAAATCATTTCATAGCATATCGTAAAGCAAACGATTGTGCAAGGCCAAGCTTTTAGGGCGTATGGTCCGATAATATGATGCCGAATGCCGGGAGGAACTAATTCGGTAGAACATAAAGCAACAAAAATCAAGGTCGTAAAAAAGAGATAACGATTATATCTTTTATGGACAGAAGGGCTGCAAATATACCAAATAGCGACACCAATCATCAACGTGATATAACCACTTGCTTCACTTCCTGTACTAAACAACACGACATACAATAATACATTAGCCAATAGCATGAGCCGAAAACGGAGATATTTATATTGCTGAATTCTGAAATAAGGGATAAAGAATAGGATCAGTCCCGGTATAATCAGCCACAAATCACTATAAAAAGAACAGCCTGTGAGCTTACGTACGATTCCTAATAAAGAAATATTTTGAGATATGGCGAACATATTGAGGCCATTTTTGATTTCCAATCGTTCCAACCACGCAATATATTGCGAAGAAATATAATCTGTCCCCGGAGAGAAGAATATCGGCAAAACCAAAAACAAACATCCCCAAAAAACGCAGGAAAATACAAGACGCAATTTGTGTTTTGAAAAAAAGAAAAAAGCTAATCCTACAATCGGATATATTTTTATTAATGTTCCCAATAAAATCAAGCAAGAAGCCCAAAATTCTTTTTCTTTCTCAATTAAAACAAAAGAGAGAATAATAAATGCTGCCACAGAGATATTAAATTGTTGTACCCCCTGCGCCGTCATTAACTCACACAAAGAATACCAATAAACTATAATCCTCTGACTCTCATTGAAAGGTAACTGACGAATAGCATAAAAAAGAAAATATGTATTCATTAAAATCCAAAAAATCATCCCCAACCATTCAGGCAAGATAGAAAATGGAGCAATCACAAGCGCAAAGATCGGACCATAATGGTTTACATCATAATATTCGGTAGGATACTCCACATATAAATGTAATCCGTTAATTACGTGAGGAAAAACATTTTCAAATATCTTATAGTTATTATATTTACCTATCAGCAATTTGACTATTGCATAAATTAGTCCAAAGGACATCCATATCCAAAAGACCGTTCTTTCTCTATGAAAAACAGTCTTTTGAAATATATGTGATAAAAAGTTGATCTCTTTTACAGCTTTCATGTCAAAACCAATATCGCTTAAGCGAAAAACTTCAACAGCAAGTCTTTGTTGTTGTCTTCAACCTATGCTTGAATAGGTTGCTCAGGGATAATAGACTTAGGAGCAGTATCCCACTACCCTTTCAGATATATTCGTTTCTTGGCAAAGCAAGGAAACGAAAATGTCGCTATTAACAGTAAACATCCAATTTTTCTAAATGTCTTCATATTATGTTTAATATTTTCAAATGTAAACATAGAGGGAATTATTGGATGCAACAAATCGGTATATGGACAACCTTCTTTTTATATGGACAAAATTATTTCTCAGCTGCTATAAAACTGATAATAAAATACATAAACTTACTTCATATAGCTTACGCAAACGATCTAAATCCTTCCAAAATCCTTTTTTAATGCTCTTTACCTATATATTCCACACTTCCGAAGACAAAACTGTCCCTATTTTTATACCCATATCTACTCTATTACCATCCTTTTTGTAGGATACACCCATTTATATCGCTTCCTTTTTGATTCGGACACAGCTTCCGCCGAGTACGACTTCGGAACTTATTGGCCGAATCGGAACTGACTCCCAAAAGAACAGCCTCCTCGTTTAAGTGCAAATCCAAGAAACTGAGATAACAGATCTTGGTTTCTGTTTTTGTCAGACCCAACGTATTTTCTTTCATAAAAACGCTGACATTCGGAAAAAGGGAATCAATCAGACGAATCAGGCTTCTCCATTCCTCTTCGTTTAGTTTTTGTTCGATATCAGGTTTTACTTTCCGACAGCGCTCTTTCATTGTTTCAAATAAAGAGGATTGCTTCAATTTTTCCACCCTTAATACGGTGATTTCTTTCTTATATTCACTTGTATCCTCATGCGCAGCAGCTTTCCTTTCCATCTCTGCCGTTAACTCCCGAAGGCGACCTTCCTGTTCCGTTTCTTGCTTCTCATGCCGATTTTTTTCCTCTTCTAAAAACTGTTGCTGCCGATTTATTTCAAGCCGTCTTTTCCTATCCCTCAACTGATAACCCACAATCAACAAAAGGCAAATGATAACAGCCAAAGCAAACAAAAACTGTTTCTCTGCAACAAGTTTTTTATTGTCTTGAACGACAGTGACCACATCATGCCGTTTCTCTGCATCAATAATATCTACCTGTTTTTGTTGATCATATAAAGAATCTTTCTTTGCCTGATATTGTTCCAAAAGAGAAAGCGCTTTTTCTGTATCACCAGCTTCTTTTTCGATAAGGTAACCTAAATAGAAGCAATCGATCGATGTATAAGGGTTCAATGACGGACCTGTGGCTAATGCTAAATAATAGCGGGCTGAATCAAGGAGGCTTTCATTATAATAGAGATCACTCAAAGCCAGATAAGAGGGAACTTGATCCATCGTATCAGAACTTAAACTTCTACTATAATAGGCTCTCGCTTTTTCCACATCGCCCATTAAGTCATAAATATTTCCCAAACCATTAGAAATCGAACTAATCCCCCTTAAATCTTGAAACCTTGTAATAACAGAATCCGCTATTAACATATAGTGAAGCGCCAACGACAAAGAATCGTCAAATGCCCATGTTTTAGCCACATCTCGCAGGGCAAAGGCATAACTCCGCTCGTTACCGGCCTGCTTAAAAAATTCTGCCGCTTCTTCAAACTTCCTCCGCTCTTCGCTTCTTTGGCCCGTATAAGTGTACAAGTCTGCCATATAGCTACAGATATACCCTGCTACATCATATAAATACTTCTCTTTTGCCAACGACAACGCATCAGAATAAGCCTTCATTGCCGGGATAAAAAGCTTATCTTTCACATACGAACGTCCTAAATAAAGTCCCATCCAAGCCCGCTGTTCCGCGGTCCCATGATTTTTACACCAAGCCAACGCCCGGTCGAGTTGTTCGGTATATAGCATATCTTTGAAGAGTTTATCCGCCGCCCGGCAATACAGCATGCACCAACGTGCAAACTGCCGTTCATTCAACCTATCGGGAGTTTTTACCTCATTCAATAAGATATAAGCGCTATCCGGATTTGCTTCTAAAAGTATTTCTGCCCGGTCCATCGTTTCCGATGCGATCCGGTCTCCTACACACGAAAAGAAGAGACTGACGGGCAACAAGATAAGCAAGAATATTTTTTTCATACGGATATATTGTTAGACCGGTTGTTTTCAGGAGGGAAAGGTACGCATTTTTATAATCAGGACAACCCTTTTAACTACTCGATTTATCATAAAAACAGGTTCGTTGCTGTCAATTTGATTTGTTTTTAAGATTTCTGACGATATTAACATTCCTGTTTTCAGGCTTCTTAGCTTAAAGAGCAACCGTTTTTGAAACTCTTTTTCCAAATCATCCGAATGATTTTCCCGAACAATGCGAAACATCACCCATAAGCCCATCACACTCTTTCCAGGGCCAGGTGAAGAGAACCTGAAGAAATATCTGAAAGGTCTGAATGTACATCCGTTCGTCATATGCAAGTTGATGCGTGGTCATACAGGCAGGGACTATATGTCACCACAGCAAAAAGCATCCTCAAGCATGTAGATGAACTGGCCTTTGAGATCAGAAATATTCAACAGGGCAAGCATTACCTTGCTATGCAATAAACTTATTAGCTTTAACACATGGCCTACCCCGAAAGTGACGAAAAACTAATGTTTTTGCAAAAACAACCATCATACTATCATATCCGTTTGTATATTGTTTTAAACCAATATGTTATGGCATGATAGTTGCCATTTTGAACTATCATTCATCTATCATAACCATCATGGCGAAAGACGATAACATGCTGTGTATCAATTATACGATAAAAACAGGGACCGTTCGGGAACAGATGCGAAACCTGTTAAAACGGCTTCTTTTTTCATCAAGACAGGCTTTTCTTTTGTCAAAAACAGCTTGCAAAGCCGCTTGAGACCCGGGTGTACCCATCATAGAGACCCGGGTGCGGGAGAGGTGCAGACCCGGGTCTGCGCGAAGCCGTTCCGGGAATGCAGAGAAGTTTATCCGCTATACCAGGGGCACTTTTATGCCCAGTTTTTGCATCTTATCCAGCGAAAAGAGGCATTTTTATGACAAAAACGCCCCCGTTTTGTCAATGGCTATTCTGCTTATGTAAACATAAACAGTGCATTATCATCCATATAAATAAACATTCAAGTAAAAAGCATGATGGTAGGATGGAACCTTCCGGCACGATTACTCTGAATTTTTTATTTTCACAACCATATATTTGAAAAAAATTTACATACTTTTGTGAAGCCATTTCAATATTATAATATTCTATAGCCATGAATACAAAATTTTTACTGTCTTCCGATAATAACAACCGCAATGAACTTCTGAAAAAGAAGATCATCCATTACTATATTGCCAATGGCGATGCGACCATTGCCGATCTGGGCCGTGAAATGGACCTGAGTATTCCGACCGTCACCAAACTGGTCGCCGAGCTTCAGGACGACGGCTATATCCTGGACTTCGGAAAGCAGGAAACCAACGGAGGACGCAAACCGAACATCTATGGCCTCAATCCGGCATCCGGATATTTCGTGGGAGTCGATATGCTGAAAGACAAGTTGAATATTGCAGCGATCGACTTCAAAGGCGACAAAGTACAACTCGAAGAAAATATCCCATACCAACTTGAAAATACACCAGCCTCGCTGGAGCAATTCTGCAAGATTATTGACGATTTCATCGTTTCATTGCCTGTCGAACGGAATAAGATATTAGCGATTGGAGTCAATATCACCGGCCGCGTGAACCCAGCATCGGGCTATAGTTACAGCATTTTCTATTTCGAAGAGAAACCCCTCGCTCAGATTCTTGAAGAACGGTTGCAGACGAAAGTTTTCATTGAAAACGACAGCCGGGCCATGACCTACGGCGAATATATGAAAGGAGTCGTACAGGGAGAAAAGAACATTCTGTTCGTCAATATGGCGTGGGGACTAGGTCTAGGTATCATCATCGACGGCAATTTATACTACGGGAAATCCGGCTTCTCCGGGGAGTTTGGACATTTTTGCATGTTCGAAAACGAAGTGCTATGCCATTGCGGCAAGAAAGGCTGTCTCGAAACAGAGGCTTCCGGATCGGCTTTCCACCGTATCCTGATAGAACGTTACCGGGAAGGCAGCAACACCATACTCGCCGGGAAACTGGACAGCGGAGAGGAAATCTCGCTCGGCGACCTGCTCGAAGCAGTGCGGAAAGAGGATGTACTTTGCATCGACATCCTCGAAAAAATGGGCGTAAATTTAGGAAAAGGTATTGCCGGACTGATGAATATTTTCAATCCGGAACTGGTCATACTGGGCGGAACGCTTTCACTAGCAGGTGAGTATATCAGCCTGCCGGTCAAAAGTGCTATCCGTAAATATTCGCTCAACCTGGTCAACCAAGACACGGAAATCAAAATATCCAAATTAGGAGAAAGAGCAGGCGCATTCGGAGCATGTCTCTTATCAAGAAGTAAGCTACTCGGTATGATACATTATTAATAAAACATTCTTTTCTTTAGACCATTATCTATAATAATATTTTAATCAAGGCTATATTATTAAAATATTTTATTTACATTTGCCGGGTATTTAAAAAAATACCAGACAATAAAACACATTAAATCGCTCAGATAATGGAAAAGATTAAAGGCTTAATTGATGCACCTTTCACACCGTTCTACGAAAACGGAGAAGTAAATTACGAACCGATAGAAGCATATGCCAAGCTTCTGGTCAAAAACGGTTTAAAGGGAGTGTTTATCAACGGATCTTCGGGAGAGGGCTATATGCTGACCGACGAAGAGCGCATGAAACTGGCTGAAAGATGGGTAGAAGTGGCGCCTTCCGGATTCAAGGTCATCGTACACGTAGGCAGCACCTGCGTAAAAGCGAGCCATAAGCTGGCTGCTCATGCCCAAAAGATCGGAGCCTGGGGAATCGGAGCCATGGCCTCTCCTTTCCCGAAAGTGAATCGGATAGAAGAACTGGTGAAATACTGCGAAGAAATCGCTTCCGGAGCACCTGAACTTCCTTTCTATTACTATCACATCCCGGCTTTCAACGGCGCTTTCCTACCGATGGTCGAACTGCTGAAAGCGGTAGACGGGCGTATCCCGAACTTCGCCGGCATCAAATATACATATGAAAGCCTTTACGAATACAACCAATGCCGCTTATATAAAGACGGCAAATTCGATATGCTTCACGGACAGGACGAAACAATCCTTCCATGCCTGGCAATGGGCGGTGCACAAGGCGGCATCGGCGGGACAACCAACTACAACGGCAAAGAACTGACCGGGATACTCGAAGCCTGGGCTGCCGGAGACCTCGAAACAGCACGCGAACGCCAGAACTTCTCACAGGAAGTGATCAACGTGATCTGTCGTTATCGCGGCAATATCGTGGGTGGCAAGCGGATCATGAAGCTGATCGGGCTCGATTTAGGTAAAAACCGGACACCGTTCCAGAATATGACAGATGCGGAAGAGACCGCTATGAAAGCCGAACTGGAAGCGATTCATTTTTTCGACAGATGCAATAAATTCTAAATCCATAAACGCCATGAACGACACAACAAAACCGTCCGAATACCTCGGATATTGGGGAGAAAAATACAAAAATGATTTACTGACCGACATTCTGCCTTTCTGGCTAAAATACGGTATCGATCATGAGAACGGAGGCTACTTCACTTGTTTGGACCGGGACGGTTCGCTGCTGGACACAAACAAGTCGGTCTGGTTCCAGGGACGGTTCGCCTTTATTCTCGCTTATGCTTACAACAACCTCGAAAAACAGGCCGAATGGCTGGAAGCCTGTAAAAACGGGATCGACTTTATCGAGAAATATTGTTTCGATACAGACGGCCGCATGTTTTACGAGGTGACGAAAACAGGAACTCCCGTACGAAAACGCCGATATGTATTTTCCGAAACGTTTGCCGCAATCGCCATGGCTCAATATTCGATCGCTTCGGGTGACAAGAGCTATGCTGAAAAAGCAGTCAAGCTGTTCAAACAGATTCTCTATTACAAAAACACACCGGGCGCATTAGAGCCCAAATTCAGAGAAGGATTCGTTGCAAAAGGGCATTCCTTTTGCATGATCCTGATCGATACTGCCGCCCGCATCCGGGAGGCAGTAGAC
>OKRZ01000382.1_pt1 | contig 33264 bp, 21 predicted proteins | sample 1601141 | NCBI WGS metagenome assembly OKRZ01 (sample SAMEA3541524, study PRJEB24748) | human gut metagenome | biome: human gut; feature: human-associated habitat; material: faeces | place: China | collected 2012
TTCAACGGCGACTGGATCAGTGAAACCACTATGAGCGAGGCTCCGCTGAGCTTCGGCAAGAAGGTGCTCGACACCAAACTTGGTTCGCGTGAGAACATGTTTGTCTCGCCTTTCTTCCAGCTTTCGCTTGATGAGCCCGCACGCGACGAGGAGGGGGAGATGCTTGTAGGCACACTGGCCTGGACGGGCAACTTCCGCTTCACGTTCGAGGTCGACAATCTCGGCAAGCTCCGTGTGATTTCCGGCATCAACCCCTATGCCTCGAAACGCATCCTCGCCAAGGGGGAATCGTTTCAGACTCCGGAATTCATCTTCACCCTCAGCGAGGGTGGCCGCGGCGAGGCAAGCCGTACTTTCCACGACTGGGCACGCAAATATCAGGTGAACAAGGGTGAAGAGTCGCGTATGACGCTGCTCAACAACTGGGAAGCCACCTATTTCGACTTCGACGAGGAGAAGCTCGTAAAACTTATCGGTGAGGCCAAGGAGCTGGGTGTAGACATGTTCCTGCTCGACGACGGCTGGTTCGGCAACAAGTATCCCCGCCACAGCGACACTCAGGGCCTCGGCGACTGGGACGAGACCGCCAACAAGCTCCCCAACGGCATCGGCCGCCTCACGGAGGAAGCCAAGAAGCAGGGCATCAAGTTCGGCCTCTGGATTGAGCCGGAAATGGTGAGCCCCAAGAGCGAGCTCTATGAGAAGCATAAGGACTGGGTGATTACGCTCCCCAACCGCGACGAGTATTATTTCCGCAACCAGCTGGTGCTCGACCTGAGCAATCCGCAGGTACAGGACTACGTATTCGGCATAGTCGACAACCTTATGACGAAATATCCCGATATCGCCTTCTTCAAGTGGGACTGCAACAGCCCCATCACAAACATCTATTCCAACTATCTCAAGGACAAGCAGAGCCACCTTTATGTGGATTACACGAACGGCCTTTACAAGGTGCTCGATCGCATCAAGGCCAAATATCCCGACCTGGTGATGATGATGTGCTCCGGTGGTGGCGGACGTACCGACTACGAAGGGCTGCGCTACTTCACAGAATTCTGGTGCAGCGACAATACAGACCCCGTCGACCGCCTCTACATCCAGTGGGGCTATTCGCAGATTTTCCCCGCCAAAACGCAGTGCGCCCACGTGACGACCTGGAACAAGACTGCTCCCGTGAAGTTCCGCACCGACGTGGCCATGATGGGCAAGCTCGGCTTCGACATCAACCTCCACGACCTCTCGGCCGACGACCTGAAATACTGTCAGAACGCCATCCGCCACTACAATCGTCTGAAACCCGTAATCCTCGACGGCGACCAGTATCGTCTTGTTTCCCCCTACTCGGGCAACCACGCGTCGACTATGTATGTCGGCAAGGACAAGAAGAGTGCCGTGGTGTTCGCCTTCGATATTTTCCCCAAGAATGTTGAGCACAACACGCTCGTGAAGCTTCGTGGTCTGAACCCTGATGCCACCTACAGCGTGAAGGAGATCAACCGCGCCGACACCTCCGATGGCGAAGTCAAGACCTATAGCGGCGACTACCTGATGAAGGTTGGGCTGCCCCTGTTCGGCACTTCGCGTCTGAACAGCCGCATCTATGAGCTGACACAGAACTAATCCGCAAAACCTTCTGAATCCGGAAGCGGGAGCCGTGCAGAAACTGCTCCCTGCTCCCGGAATCAGGCAATTATACAGACACAACACAATGAGACTCAAAGCCCTCTTTGCAGTTTCAGTACTTTTTGCCTCAGCCAATGGCGCAGAGACATACTGGAAGCTCCACCCTGCCTCCATGGCCATAGAGTATTCTCCGGCAGAGGCCGGACCGCATTCCGACCATCTGGAGATGTCGGGGAAGCGGATTTCGGCCGTGGTTCGCTACGGCGCGCGTCCCGACGGCTCGCTCGCGCTCGACAAGAGCCTCGTATGGCCCGGATTCCGCACCATCCCCAACGACACCCACGGCTCGCTGATGCGCCATGTAGCATTCGACGTGATTGACGAACTCGTAATCGAGCGTCAGCCGGCAGCTCCGAAAGTGGAGGGCGTGAGCTTCGACGGACTCCTGGCCATCACGCAGTCAACCCCCAAGGATGTGAAAATCGAGCGGACGCTCTTTCCTTCTGTCGAACATCCGGTGTTTGTGGAGCGCGTGAAACTTACCAACGTGGGCCGCGAGGCTGTCGACATCGAGATTCCTGCGCTCGATATGTCTGTTGCGACTCCCGACGCGCGTGGCGTAGACGGATCATACCGAATCCTGACAACAGTGGAGGGTGCGCGAACCCTGCGCCTCGAGCCGGGTTCGGAGGCTGGGTTCGCTGTGGTGAGCCAGGCGCTCCGTGAAGGCGACAAGCCGCTGACGCCCGATGTAGCCGCCGAGGAGGCTGCCCGCAGAGCCCTCGTAGGTGAGCTGACGGGCTCGCTGGTGCTCGATACTCCCGACGAGGTGCTCGACCGGATGTTCGCCATGTCGAAAATCCGCGCGTGCGAGTCGATATACGAAACCAAGGGAGGACCGCTCCACGGCCCCGGCGGCGAGACATACTACGCCGCTATCTGGGCCAACGATGAAGCCGAGTATGCCAATCCGTTTTTCGCATTTACTGGCTATGCCTATGCCGACAGCTCGGCGATGAACTCTTTCCGCCATTTCGCGCGGTTCATGAATCCTGACTATAAGCCGATTCCGAGCTCAATCGTGGCCGAGGGCGCTGACATATGGAATGGGGCCGGCGACCGCGGCGATGCCGCCATGATAGCCTACGGAGCGTCGCGCTATGCGCTCGCATCCGGCTCGAAGGAGATTGCGAGCGAGCTGTGGCCGCTCATAGAGTGGTGTCTGGAATATTGTCGCCGCAACCTAAACTCCGAGGGTGTGGTCCGGTCCGACCACGACGAGCTGGAGGGCCGCTTCCCCGCTGGTGAGGCCAATCTCTGCACGTCGTCGCTCTACTACGATGCTCTGCTATCGGCGGCGATGCTTGCCCGAGATCTGAAAATGCCTTCGAAAATGTCGGCCTCATACCGACGCCAGGCAGCTGAACTCGCCAAAGCCATCGATCGCTATTTCGCAGGTCCGGTGGAAGAGTTCGACACATACGCCTACTATAAGGGGAACGACCGTCTGCGGTCGTGGATCTGCATTCCGCTCACCGTCGGAATCAACGATAAGCTCGAACCGACGCTCGACGCGCTTTTCTCGCCGGAACTCTGGACTGAAAACGGCCTGCTCACCCAGTCGGGAACCTCGACATTCTGGGATCGCTCCACGCTCTACGCCTTGCGCGGCGTGCTGCAGGCCGGTGCGATTGAGCGTGCCATGACCTATCTCACAGACTATTCCACCAAGCGACTGACGGGCGACCATGTGCCTTATGCAATCGAGGCGAGGCCGGAGGGGAATCAGCGTCATCTTTCGGCCGAGAGTGCGCTCTACGCCCGTATCTTCACCGAGGGGATGTTCGGCATACGTCCGACCGGGCTGAAACGGTTCGAAATGACTCCGCGTCTTCCCAAGGAGTGGCCTTCGATGGCCCTGCGGAATATAAAGGCTTTCGGTGAGAATTTCGATATCGAGGTTTCGCGCCGGGAGGACAGACGTCTCGATGTTCGCGTTATGTCTGCTGGCAAGCCTCTGGCTCGCAAAACGATAAAAGATGGAGGTAAGATTGATGTCAAGTTTTGACCGACTGAGACATAGGGCGTTGACGCTCGCTGTAGGTGTGGCCTGCGCGCTTGCCGTCTGGGGCTCCCATATGATTCGAGTGAATCCGGTGGAGGGGGACGCCACACGCGCGCTTCAGGCTGCTATCGATAGTGCCGCCACATTCGGGGGAGCCCCCGTGGTAATTAGTCTTGGACCTGGCGACTACCATATCTCGCGCGAGAATTCCACCCGACGCATATATTATATTTCGAACACTGCATCGGCCGAGGAAAATCCCGACCCGACGAAACATATAGGCCTGCTGTTCAAAGGACTGAAAAATGTAACGCTGGAGGGAAACGGCGCGTGGATTGTAACCCACGCCGAGATGACTCCGCTCGTGGCCGACAGTTGCACCAATATCGCTTTTCGCAATTTTACGCTGACTGCCGCCGACCCGTCGGTACCGGAATTCAAGGTCGAGGCAGTGGACTCCGCTTCGATGACGGTGCGCGTCATGGCCCCTTCTACCTATCAGATTGAAGGCGGCAACTTCAACTGGGTAGGGGAGGGGTGGATATTTGCCGACGGGCGACGGAAGACCGCCTATCCCGAGTTCGCCCAGGTATTTTATCCCGACCGCAACGTCACGCTCCGCGTTGAGTCCCCGCTGGCGGGGAGAATCTCGGCCGAAGAGCTTGAGCCGGGCCTGATCAGATTCCACTTCGCCAAGGCGCCGGCTGTACATGTCGGGGAGGTCTACCAGATGCGCCACGGAATCAGAAGCGAGGTGTGCGGTTTTTTCAACCGGAGTAAAGACGTTTCGCTGACCGACATAACATTCCATTTCCTCGGTAATTTCGGCCTCGTGGGCCAATATTCCGAGAATCTCACCTACGACAATATCCGATGTGCTCCCGACAGCAGGCTGGGACGCACCGACGCCGGTTTCGCCGACTTCGTCCAGATGTCGGGATGCCGGGGCAAAGTACGCATCCTAAACTCTTACTTCGAAGGAGCACACGACGACCCCATCAACATCCACGGAACGCATCTGAAAGTCGTGGGCAATCCCGCCGCCGACCGCCTGATTGTGCGTTTCATGCATGGGCAGACTTATGGATTCCTACCGTTCACCGAAGGCGACGAAATTGAGGTTGTCGACCGTCACACTCTCAATTGCCTCCAGTCGGCTATGCTGAAAGGAGTGTGCGCCATCGACCTGTATAACTACGAGCTGACGCTCGACCGGCCTGTGGCGGCGTTGTCCGAAGGATATTCCGTTGAAGACCTGGCGGTTGAAAACGTAACGTGGATTCCCGAAGTGGAAATCCGCAACAACTGGTTCGCGCGCTACCCTACCAGAGGTATCCTGATAACCACGCGAGGCCGGTCGCTTATAGAGGGGAATACTTTTTACCGCTCGCCGATGCCCGCAATCCTCGTTTCCGACGATGCGCGCGGATGGTATGAGTCGGGGCCTGTGGCCGACCTGACAATCCGCAACAACAGGTTCATCGAATGTGCTTCCCCGGTAATTTGCATAACTCCGGAAATCGACCGCTTCAACCGTCCAGTCCATTCCAATATCGTTGTGGAGGGAAACCGCTTCATTCTCACCGGTCTTCCTGCCGTAAAGGCCGTGGCAACCGACGGACTGCACATCGAAGACAATGTTTTTGAGGTTTCCGGGCTTCGGCAGCTTGATCCCGAGGCATTCATTCAGACCGAAAATGTCGAAGGTCTGAAGGTTGATGGCAATCGGGTGCTGAGAACCTATCCCTTGAAATAATCAATTGAAATACAAAAAATAATCGACTATGCTACGAATTACCGCACTTGCAATTGCAGCCGTATGCACGCTCCGTGGCGTGGCATGCGACTACGCGCAGTATGTCAATCCGCTCATCGGCACGGGCCGTGTGGGCGGAGCGCTGTCGGGCAATAATAATCCTGCGGCTACCGTGCCTTTCGGCATGGTGCAGCTCGGACCCGACACGCATCCGGCTCCCGACTGGTTCAATGCCTCGGGCTACGATTACACCGACGGCCGCATCTACGGCTTCACCCATACTCGCCTGAGCGGAACGGGTGCTTCCGATCTTATCGACGTATCGCTCTTCCCGACACTGGGCGAGGCCCGCTCGTCGGCTTTCTCTCATGAGCGCGAGACTGCTTCGCCCGGCTACTACCGCGTCAATCTCGACGACGAGAATATTTTGGCGGAGATGACGGCCACCCCGCGCGTAGGCGTACACCGCTATACGTTCCCTGCCCACAGCGCGGCCCACATCATAGTGGACCTCGATCGCTCGGCGCAGAAGGGGAGCTGGGACCGCAAGATTATCCAGTCGCAGCTGCGCGTGGTGTCGCCCACGATGCTCACCGGCTACCGCGTGATTACCGGATGGGCGAAGCTCCGCAAGGTTTATTTCGCGGCAGAGTTCTCGCGTCCGTTCGAAACTGTGCTTTCCGACGGCTCGACGGTCCGCCCGAATACCGACGTAATCAACGGCCGCGAGCTGCGTGCTGACCTCACGTTCGCTCCTTCGGCCCAGCCGGTGGTGGTTAAGGTGGGAATCTCTGCCGTTTCGCCCGAGGGAGCTATGGCCAACCTGAAAAAGGAGGCCGAAGGCCGAAGCTTCGACGAGATAGCAGCTGACGCACGCAAGGCGTGGAACGATCGCCTCGGAGCCATCGACGTGGACGATGAGGGGGAGAAGGCCACTATCTTCTATACGGCCCTGTATCACGCCATGGTACAGCCCAATCTCTTCAGCGACGTCAACGGCGAATACACTACGCCTGTGTATTCCACGGCACGTGTGCCCGAGGGTGAAGAGCAGTACACCACTTTCTCGCTCTGGGATACTTATCGTGGCGCGCACCCGCTCTATACGCTCCTATATCCGAAACTCGACGCGGCATTCGTAAATAGTATGCTACGCCACTACGACGACTATGGTTATCTCCCCATCTGGCACCTCTGGGGTCAGGACAATTACTGCATGATTGGCAACCACGCTATTCCCGTGGTGGTCGATGCGGTGCTCAAGGGGCTTCCGGGAATTGATCCGGAACGAGCCTACGAGGCTGTAAGGCAGTCATCGGTGCGTAGTCATCCCAACTCGTCGTTCGACGTATGGGAAACCTACGGCTACATGCCCGAACCACTGCAGACGCAGTCAGTGTCGATTACACTCGAGATGGCCTACAACGACTGGTGTGTGGCACGTCTGGCCGAGCATCTCGGCAAAACCGACGATGCCGAGCGCTTCTACCGCCGAGCCGGATTCTATAAGAATCTCTACGACCCCTCTACCGGCTTCTTCCGCGCCAGGGATGAGAAAGGGGATTGGATTGAGCCGTTCGACCCTCTGCGCTATGGCGCAAACGGTGGATATCCTTATACGGAGGGAAATGCATGGCAGTATTTCTGGTATGTGCCCCACGATGTCGACGCCTTCGTAGCCATGGCCGGAGGTCCGAAAGCCTTCGAAAAGAAACTCGATGATTTCTTCACCATCACCGACAGCAGCGGCGAGAAAAACGACAATATTTCTGGAATGATAGGACAGTATGCCCACGGCAACGAGCCCAGCCATCATGTGGCCTATCTATACAATGCCGTCGGGGCTTCGCAGAAATGCCGCGATCTGGTGGCCCGAATATGCTCGGAGCTTTACAACGCATCGCCCTCGGGCTACGCCGGCAACGACGACTGCGGCGAAATGTCGGCATGGTATATCTTCTCGGCCCTCGGCTTCTACCCCGTGAATCCCGCCGACGGGAAATACTGGCTCGGCATACCTGCGTTTCCCAAGGCAACCGTCAACCTTCCCGACGGTAAGACATTTACGGTGTTGACCACAGGAAATGGCCGTGTGCGCCCCTCGGCAATCGACGGAGGCGCCGGCGCGCCGCGCGTTAAGTCGGTACTGCTCAACGGCAAACCGCTCAAAGGCTACACCATCAGCCATTCCGATATCCTCAAAGGCGGCACTCTCGAATTCCGCCTCGGCTAAGCCGACGGTCGAGGTCTGATTATAACCGTTAATTTACAATTAAAGCGATGTATCGGCCGATACATCGCTTTAATTGTGTTGTCTTACCTGGATTCGAACCAAGACAGGCAGAACCAAAAACTGCAGTGCTACCATTACACCATAAGACAATCCTTGCTGCCCAAGGCATCCGCACGGGCGGATGCCCTAAAGCGTTGCAAATTTAGCTGTTTTCCAAATCCTGCGCAATACCCACCACTCTTTTTTACAAAAAATGACTAAATTTGCCGTTTAGGAGGGTGAGGAAAAAATATTCAATAGCATTCGTTCAATCATGGCTACGAAAACGGAATTTGCGAGTAAGATAGGACTGATAGCTGCCACCGTCGGGTCGGCTATCGGTCTGGGAAATGTATGGCGCTTCCCGGCCGAGACACAGGCCAACGGCGGCGCGGCCTTCCTTCTGATTTATGTGGTATGCGTCCTCCTGTTGGGCGTACCGGTGATGCTGGGTGAGTTTGCCCTGGGGCGCGGTGGACGCAGCGATGCAATCGGGGTATTCCGACGGCTGTCGCCTGGAAGCCGGTGGTGGATTGTAGGGGCCGGAGGCATCCTGTCGTCGTATCTTATACTGATTTTCTACATGGTGGTGGCCGGATGGACGCTGGAATATCTGGTGGCCTCGGCGGGAGGATGGCTTTATTCGTCGCCTGAGCCGGCAATGCTTACCGGCGCCACCGGGGAGGCCGATCATGCACGCTACACTTCCGTGATGGAGCTTCTGCTGACGGATGTATGGCGTCCGCTGATAGCCACATGGGCCGTTATCGCACTCAACGTCGTTATCCTGCTGCGCGGTGTGCAGAAGGGAATCGAACGGCTTTCCAATGTGCTCATGCCCTTGCTGTTCCTGATTCTTATCGGACTATGCGTGGTGGCTTTCACACTTCCGGGGGCTGCCGACGGGCTACAGTTTTTCCTGAGCCCGGATTTCTCGAAGATTACGCCACGTGTGGTAGTCAATGCGCTTGGTCAGACGTTCTTCTCTCTGAGTCTGGGCATGGGTATTCTCATAACTTACGCATCGTATTATCCTGCGGATACGCGTCTTACAAAGACTGCGATGACCGTGGCGTTGCTCAGTCTGCTTGTGGCTCTGCTGATGGGATGCGTTATTTTCCCGGCGGTGAAGACCTTCGGGCTTGAGAACGAAAGCATGAAGGGCGCGACGCTGATTTTCGTGACGCTGCCGGAAGTGTTCGGTCGGCTGCCGCTGTCGCAATTGTGGTCGTCGCTGTTTTTCGTGCTGCTGCTTGTGGCGGCCGTAACATCAACGGTTTCGATAGCGGAGGTGACTATAGCGTTTCTGGCGGATACGTTCGGCATGAAGCGCCGCAACGCGGTGCTGATGTGCCTGTTGCCGCTGTTTGTGCTCAGCGCGGTTTGCTCGCTGTCGATGGGAGTTTTACGCGACTATACATTGTTCGGCCTCAATCTGTTCGATCTGCTCGACACTTTCGCGACCAACATTCTGCTCCCTGTGGTAGCCATCGGAACGTGTCTTTATGTGGGATGGTTCGGGCCGCGCAGACTGCTTCAGTCGCAGATAAGCAACCGCGGCGTCCTGAGGTCGGGCGTCGCGGGTGTAGTGGTGTTCATCTTGAGGTGGGTGGCACCGATATGTATCGCCATGATACTTGTCGGCAGTCTTTGACAGTGTAAATTCCGGAGGTTCGTAAAGATACCGGCCCTTCAGTCAAATTCCGCAGGGTCGAGGCCGGCATGCTCCAGAGCCTCGTGTCGCTCGGTGCACGTGCCGCACACACCGCAGTGGTGCTCACCTCCGCGGTAGCATGAGTATGTGTGGTGGTAGTCGACTCCCAAAGCTACGCCACGCTTCACTATGTCGGCCTTCGTGAGATTGGTGTAGGGGCAGAACAGCCGGATGTTCTCATAGGTCCCCGCGGCTACGGCTCCGGCCATCGCCTCGACGAAGTCCGGCCGGCAGTCGGGATAGATTGTGTGATCGCCGGAGTGGTTGGCGAGCATAATCTGGCGGAGTCCGCGCGTTTCGGCCAGTCCGGCCGCTACGGCAAGCATGATTCCGTTGCGGAACGGCACGACGGTGGAACGCATGTTGGCATCGTCGTAATGTCCCTCAGGCACTGCGTCGGCGCCTTCGAGGAGCGAGCTCTTGAAGTGGTCGGCCATGAAACCGAGTGGAATCACAAGGTGCTCGATTCTCAGACGGCGGCAATGCCACTCGGCGCAGGCGGCCTCGCGGTCGTTATGGTTTGAGCCGTATATAAATGTCACGGCCAAAGCGATATGCGGTGCGTACTCATATAGCATCGTGGTGGAGTCCATGCCTCCGGAGAGCACAATCAGGGCGTCGCGCTTTGGGAATACCTCGGGTCGGTCGGGTGTAAGCACCAGTTCCTCCTCTTTCGGAGGCAGGAACACTTCGGCGGTAGGATGATGAAATTCAAGAGCCATAAACCTTTGAAGCTTAAATGGGAATAGGATGGTTATTCCATTGCCGACTGCATTGCCTGGGTCATGCGGAGTTCAGCCATAGCGCGGTGCTCGGCGTCGGCGTAGTTGGCGAATGGATGGATGCTGATGCCTCCGCGTGGGGTGAAGAATCCTTTCACCTCGATGTAGCGCGGATCCATAAGCCGCACGAGGTCGTTGAGGATTATGTTGATACAGTCTTCGTGGAAATCCCCGTGGTTTCGGAAAGAGAATAGATAGAGTTTCAGACTTTTGCTCTCCACCATACGCTCACGCGGGATGTATTGTATCACGATTTTGGCGAAGTCGGGCTGGCCGGTTTTCGGGCAGAGCGACGTAAACTCAGGGCAGTTGAACGTCACGAGATATTCGCGCTCGGGATGCTTGTTGACGAATGTCTCGAGCAGTTCGGGCGAATAGTCCGTAGGGTATTTCGTGCCTTGGTTGCCAAGTAGCGTCACTCCTTCGAGTTCATTAGGATTTCTGCTCATAAAGCCTTTAGGATTCAATATTTAATGTCGTGTACTTTGAGGCGCTCGCCGGCGTCGTCTACAATCGAGCGGAAATAGCGTTCGTCGTAGCCGGGGAATTCTGGATAGAGCGGCATCCCGGTCTCGGAGCGCATGAACTGATTGTTTTCGTCGACCTTTTTGCGGTTGCCGTCCATGAATTTCACGAACAGGAAATCGCTGAGCTGCTTATAGGCGGTGGTGGCGCGCTCGGCCCAGATATCGGCAAGGTCCTGAGTGAGGCTCGCGCGGATTTCCGCGTCGGCGAATTCAGGAATCTGCTCGTAGGCCACGCGTACATCCTCGGCAATGGCGTTCTCAAGTTCCGACTGCACGCGGCGGATGTCGGGAATCATGAGCGAATAGCGGTTGTAGGCCTGGTTGGCCACGTAGTTGTTAACCCAGAAGTTGGCGTTCCAGTCGAGAGTGTTTACGTCGCCATGGGCGAGCTGGGCAGGAGCCTTGCGCACACCGCAGAACACGGGGAGGTAAACGCACGTATTGGCGTCGTCGGTTCCGAACCAGAGGAGGCCGCGGAGTTCGGGGGCTACATCGTTGCGGAGCTGAGCTACAAAGGAGAAGCCGGTCTGCTGGGTGGCTATGGCGCGTTCATGGGTGTATTCCACCGAATCGACCTTGAACGTCATCGGGCGCCAGCGGTAGGGAACTTTGTATGGACCGGCACCAATGTCGTTGGTCATATCGTAGGGGGTACCCTCGAAATGGTCGCGCATGGCCCGCTTCATGTCGGCGGCCGAGAGGGGTTTCTCGGGTTTTACCCAAAGTGGCATCGGGTCGCCTTCGGCGCGGTCGATCCAGGGCAGGTATTTGTCCATCCCGGGCGTGAAAAGGTTGAAATAGGCCCATACGCGTGCGTCGCAACCACGCAGCGCGCCGAAATCGGTCACGCCGTATGCCTTGGAAAAGTCGAATTCCTCGTCTTTCCCGTCGAAATAGCCCTGCGACCGGGCGAACTTAATTACATCGGGGCTGTAAAGGGTCTCGCCGGATTTGTCCTTGAGCGGGAAGCGGTGGATGCGGGGATGGTTGGCGTGGCCGGCTATATGGCCGTCGGGAACGCGGCGGGCGACCCATACGGCGCCCTTGTCGGCTTTCCCTTTGCCGATGAGGTCCATTATCCAGGCCTCTTCTCCGTCGGCTATGGAGAAGGATTCTCCCTCGGAGGCATAGCCGTGAGTTTTTACCAGATCGGTCATCACGCGGATAGCCTCGCGGGCGGTTTTGGCGCGCTGAAGGGTGATGTAGATAAGCGAACCGTAGTCGATAAGGCCGGTTCCTGCAAGTTCGTGGCGGCCGCCCCATGTGCTCTCGGCAATCACAAGACCGTGTTCGTTCATGTTGCCTATGGTGGCGTATGTATGAGCCACTTCGGGAATTTCACCGAGCGGTTTTCCGGTATCCCATTCCACCACTTTGCGCAAGGCTCCCTTTTCGTGGTCGGCTGCGGGCTGGTTGTAAAGCTCCCCGTATAGGTTATGGGAGTCGGCGGCGTAAGTCACCATTACCGAACCATCGGCGGTGGCACCTTTGGCGGCAATGAGCGACGTGCATCCCCACGCGCCTGTTGTGGCGGCGGCGATGGCCATGGCGGAGATTATGATTTTTTTCATCTGCTGGGAAATTATCGTGTGGAAATATCGGTATTTTTGATTACAACGGAAAAATATATCGGTTTATTACTGCGGTTGAGGCTGCGGGGATGTCAGGATTGCAATGGCACGGAAAGACGCTGTGTGGCAGGTTTAAGGAAGCGGCTCCCTATGAACTTCCACGAAAGGAATGCCGCGACAACCGTAATGACGATTGCCATCGTGAGACAACGGTACGCTCCCAGGGATTCCGCGCACCCGTAGTAGAGCAGCAACTGGATTATCGGGTAATGGAAGAGATAAATATCATAAGAGAAGGTGTCATGACGGGATAATGCTTTCCCCCACGAGCCTGTGAGGCCTGCGGCAAGAGCCATTATGCCGGCAAAGATGGGATAGACGTAAATATGCGTGATGATGGCAATCGGCATCCATCCAGCAAGAAGGTCGAACACATCGGCGGCATAGAGAGCAAGACTTAGGATGATTATCCACCATCTGAATTTAAGTAATAGGGTGATATATATGTTGGCCAGACCTCCGGCCAGGAAAATGGAGAGCGATCTGACAAGTTTTAGAAAGACCTCGAAATCCGCCCCTTTGGCTATTTCAATACATTTCATCCCCCAGAATATTGCTGTGGATGCGACCAGACAAATCCATAGGATCGTGGCGGCGCTAAACCGCGAATTTTTAATCCATTTATATATGAGGGGAATCAGGAGATAGAATGTAACCTCGCATTTCATAGTCCAGAGCGAGCCGTTGACGGAATTTACAATATTGTGGCTGGAGTCGAACACTCCCGGGAGGTCGGGATGGAGGAAATTCAGGAAAATGAGATTCGCGCCAAGATACTTCCAGAAGCCCGAAGTGGTGAAGTATTCGGCAATCGGCAGGGTGGAGACAACTGACAGCCCGATGGAGGCAAGAAGAACTACAAGTATATATGGCGGAAGAATACGCCGGGCGCGTCGTAGGAAATATTGCCTGTTGGAAGATGACTTCTCATAGGAGTGAAACATCAGGAAGCCGCTTATGGCGAAGAAACTGCCTGCATTGCCGAAGATACGCGGCAGGGTAACAATCGGAAGTCCAGAAAGTACGGCGAAATGCCCCACGAGGATGCTTACCGCCAGATAATAGCGGATGGCGTTGAGGTTGTTGTCGCGCGATATGGAGTGAAAATGCGGTTGGGCCATAAGAATACAGGTGTCGGCGTTGCGGCCGACACCTGTATAATAACTCGAAATGTGGGTAGGATATTATTCCGATAGAATAGAAAATTGGCTCGGTGAGTCAATCGGTCCACTCCCGGTGAGGTTTGCGGTTATTTATTGAGAAGGGCCTTGGCGGCCGGAGTGAGCAGAGGGGCTACGCTGTCGTAGGGAAGTACGCAACCGGGCAATCCGGCGGCATAGCAGGCGATTTCATACTGCTGATAGACTACATGGAAGCCGTCGGGCATGAAGTAGGGTGGTGTGACGGGCAGCGGAAGCGTATCGGGATCAATCAGCAGTGCGTCTTTAAATTCCTGTGCGGTCTCTACATCGAAATACTGACGCATTAGCCCCTCGCGGATAAGCGGCATAAGGCGCCCCTTGGTTCCTTCTGCTATGGTGTTGTTCCAGTCGAACTCACGTCCGTCGAGTCCGAAGGTCTGGCCGGTGAAAAACGTCGAGCCATGTGCCCCGGCCAGATAGGCGTAGGTATTGGCGCCGAAAGTGGCATACGTCGGAGTGCTTGCCAGCAATGATAGCGTCCAGTCGTATTCGTATTGCAGCTGTATGTCGCCCCAGGCTTCGCCATCCATCCCTTTCAGTTCCGTAAGGCCGCCCTTTACGGCGCATTTTGCCACACGGGCGGCCAGACGCTGACCGTCGGTATTGTCGGAGGCGGCTTCGGCATATGGTGTGGTATTGGTGCCATACCCTATGTTGGAGAGCTGCCGAGTCATCCACGCGCGCACTGAGTCAACAAGATTCGCAGGCCCGTCGACCGGGAAATCGAGAGTTACGGAGGCTCTCACGGAGCTTCCGCTGTCGGTAGCCGCCGAGTCGGTGTAGGAAACTTTCTCGACAATGAGCGTATCAGAGGTGCCAGGGTTGGTTTCATCGGAGGTTTTGGCTTTTTTGTTGCAGCCGGAGGCTGTGGCGAGCAGCAGAGCCGCGATTGCCGTCGGGAAAAGAAGATTCAGACGTTTCATTGTTCGGTCTTTATTTTGGGTTGTATTTTCGGTTTTATGGACTCAAATTTACGCTAAATAAGCAATCTTCACAACATAAAAACATTTTAATGCAGCCAAATGTTGGATTAATGAGGAAATGTGGGATGGGAAAAATTGCTGATAATTTATAACTTTGCAGTTTCCGGCGAATCTGTGCGGTTTTTATGCAGAGAAATTCTGACGTGCGTCGCCGCCGTTTCAACTAAAATATTCAAACTCCATACAGACATTATGAAGAAATTTTTATTTCCGATGCTGGCGGTTCTGGCCGCTTTGGGCGCCCAGGCGCGCACATTGACTCCGGACGAGGCTTTGAGCCGCCTTCAGACCGACCCTGTAGCCGCGAAGGCTTCCGCAGCGCGTGGCATAGCAGCAACGCAGCCACATCTGGCATTTACTCAGACCACAGAGACCGGGCAGCCGGCTGTGTATGTTTTTGATAACCAGGCGAGCAATCAGGTGCTCTTTGTGAGCGCCGACGATGTAGTGGCTCCGCTTCTCGGCTATGCAGACTCCACTCCCGCCGGAACCGAGATGCCCCCGCAGCTCAAATGGTGGCTTGAACAGTATGCCTCTCAGATTGCCTATGCCCAGCTCAACGGCTTCGGCGAGAGCGGCCAGTCGGCTCCGGGCGCAGTTCTCGCACCCGCCACCGACCGCACGCCCATCGCTCCGCTGGTGAAAACCACGTGGGACCAGGGTGCTCCATATAATAACGACTGCCCTAAAAGTGGCACTCAGACAACATATACCGGTTGCGTAGCCACAGCTATGGCACAGCTGATGAACTACTTCAAGTATCCTGAAAAGGGAACCGGCACGGTAAGCGTGACCTTCAACAATCAGACGCTTTCTATGAATCTTGCTACTACCACCCTCAATTGGGCCAATATGCTGGATTCATATCCTACGGCAACATCAGGCACTCTGACGCAGAGAAGGGCTGTATCGACGCTGATGAAGGCATGTGGCTACAGCGTGGACATGTCGTACGGTACAAGTGGTTCTGGAGCTGTTACCTCTGAGGTCGTTTCGGCGCTTGTGAATAATTTCAACTACGATCCCGGGTGCAGCTGGGCTGACCGCTCATATTATTCGCGTGATGACTGGCATAATCTGATTTACAACAATCTGAAGAACTGCGGCCCTGTGCTCTACTCCGGACGCTCGACCGATGGCGGCCACGCATTTATATGCGACGGCTATTCCGACGATGGTTTCTACCACTTCAACTGGGGCTGGAGCGGCGCATATAATGGATATTATTCGCTTGAAGCCCTTAATCCTGACGGCCAGGGAATCGGTGGCTTCGCCGGAGGCTATAACTTCATGCAAGGTGCTGTTATCGGGGCGCAGCGGCCAACGGGATCGGCATCCGAATCCGCTCCTCTGATTGCAAGTTACGAGGGACTGACAGCTTCCGTCAGTGGCTCACAGCTTACGTTGGAGGGCGGCTTCCAGAATGCTACTGGAGGTACCCTCAGAGCCGATCTGTATGCAAAGTTCGTACCGGTGGGCAATGGCTCGACTGTATATGGCAAGATCTATACGGTAACGCTTGGAATGAACCAATATTATCCCACTCTGCCGTTGAGCCTGAGCGGGGTGTCGCTTGCAAATGGCACATACGATGTATATATAGTCTCGACAGCCATCGGCAGTCGCGATCCTTATTATCCGATGCTTGTAGAGCACGGCCATTCCGACCATTTCCGCCTTACAAAGAGCGGGAACAGCTATTCAGTACAGAATATCAGTGTCGGAACGCCTGCAATTACGTTCAGTAAGATTTTTAATGAGATATATTTCTCATCCGAGAATCAATATGTTCCGGTAAATCCTTCGGTCGCCTATACTGTGACGAATAATACTCAAATGGAACAGACCGGCGGTGTAGCATTCCAGATTGTAAATGGCGGAACGGTTTATGCCTATACCACCGGCGATTACTATGACCTGATGCCGGGAGAATCAAAGTCGGAGGATATAAGTCTTGAGATTTCGTTGCTGTATTTGCCCACGCTTAATTATGACTACGATCTCTACATGTATGATCCGAACCAGAATGCAACCGCTTCGTACTTTGACTCGTCGGCTGCGACTAAGGTCGGAACAGTGAAGTTTGTGGAGTATCCGACTACAACGCTCATGTCTTCCAACTTCGCGATTGACGGCGACGCTCAGAATGTCGATCCGTATAATGTGCCTTTCAAGGGCACGGTTAACTGTACGGCCGGCGTATATGGCAATACCCTTCTTGTAGCCTTGTTCAGCGGCCAGACCAACGTAGGTCAGGGTAGTATTGCCGTTGTAAACCTCAAGGCAGGAGAGAGCGTGGATTTTTCCGGAACTCTGGCTGCGAATCTGGAGCCTGCCACTTCCTATAATGCCGGACTTTATTATCTTGACATGACCAGAGGTGGGTATGCGCAGATTGATGCCCTGACGTTTACGACCGCCAAGACAGGCGGTATCGATGATCTCGACTCCGAGTCGGCCGACGGTCTGAAGATTTCGATAGACGGCCGCAAGGTTATCGTAGCCTCCTCGGCACGCATCGGGCGCGTTGTAGTGGCCAGCGCCAATGGCTCCGAAGTATATGTTCCTGTGGCTAATCAGGGTATCGCCGCCGTGGCTGATCTGGAGTCTCTCCCGGCCGGAATTTATATCGTGAGCGCCATCGACGCCGCCGGCAATACGTCGACACGCAAAATCGCTCTGCGATGAAACCATTACCTTTTATGGCTCTCGCCTTGGCTACAGCTTCCGCTGGCTGCTCCACGCCCGTCGCTACCGGCGACGCGGGGCAGCCGCGCCGCGAGCCGGTGTCGGCGGTGGCCGTTTCACCCTCGGTAGTCCGAAGCGGCAACACTCTCCCCGCGTCCGGCCATCCGTCGATGTCTCTTCCGAAGGCCAGAATCTATAGGATGACGGGCCCATATGCTGATAATGTGCCTATTACGATCGGCGCCGACGGCCAGGTAATCAGCTATCCCGCGCCCACCGACATCAGCAACGCGCAGCGTCCGCTGCCGTTGCGCGACGGATGGTGGCTCGACCGACGCGGGGTGGGAGAGGGCTCCGTCTTCACGCGCTATACATACGCGGAATATGCGGCACTTAAAGAGGCTCCGAGTCCGGATGAGTTGAAAAAGGCCGTCATACCCGGAGCGCGGGTGGTCGGAGTTATAGTCTTGCCGATTACGCTCGAGCAGGCTCTTTCCGATACCGCCGCTGTCGAGCGGTATATTCCGGTGCTTAAACTCAAGTGAGGGCGATTGCGGAAACGGAAAGTTTTTGTAATTTTGTAGTGGTGGCCGAGACGCATCCGTGGAGGCCACCACTTCTACTAATCTCATAAACCGATAAAAAAACAGACATCATTATGGCAGACAACAAGCAGGAACTCAAGATAGAACTCACGCCGGAAGTGGCCGGCGGCAACTATGCCAACCTCGCCGTGATTTCCCATTCGGGCAACGAGTTTTTCCTCGATTTCATCAATGTGGCACCTAACATGCCTCAGGCACGCGTGCAGAGCCGCATTATCATGACCCCCGAAAACGCCAAGAACCTTCTCGGTGCCCTCCAGGACAATATCCGCAAGTATGAGGCTACTTTCGGCACCATCGAGCGCAAACTCCCCAAAGGCAACGGCAACAACGGCAATCTCCCCAATCCTTTCCAGGCTTAACTCCCAAACCAATCCGACCATGATGCAGCAGAATCTGCTTATCTATAACTCGCTCACACGGCGGAAGCAGCTGTTTGTGCCGCTCGTGGAGGGGCGCGTGGGCATGTATGTATGCGGTCCCACCGTCTATGGCGACGGCCATCTGGGACATGCGCGTCCGGCCATCACGTTCGACGTACTTTTCCGCTATCTGACCCATCTCGGCTACAAAGTGCGCTATGTTCGCAACATTACCGATGTGGGCCATCTGGAACACGACGCCGACGAGGGTGAGGACAAAATCGCCAAGAAGGCGCGTCTGGAGCAGCTGGAGCCTATGGAGGTGGTGCAGCACTACCTCAACCGCTATCACGACGCGATGGCGCGCCTCAACGTGCTTCCGCCCTCGATTGAGCCCCACGCATCGGGTCACATCATCGAGCAGATCGAGTACATCAAGAAGATTCTCGATGCCGGATACGCCTACGAGAGCAATGGCTCGATATATTTCGACGTGCCCAAATACAACAGGGATCACAACTACGGAAAGCTCTCCGGCCGAAATATCGACGAACTTCTTTCGGAGACGCGCTCGCTCGACGGTCAGCAGGAGAAGCGTAATCCGGCCGATTTCGCCCTCTGGAAGAAGGCGCAGCCGGAGCACATCATGCGCTGGCCATCGCCATGGAGCGACGGTTTTCCCGGCTGGCATCTCGAATGCTCCACAATGGGCGAGAAATATCTCGGCGAGACCTTCGACATCCACGGCGGCGGTATGGATCTCAAATTCCCCCACCATGAGTGCGAGATAGCACAGAGCGTGGCCCACCACGGCCACGACACCGTGCGCTACTGGATGCACAACAACATGATCACCATCAACGGCCAGAAAATGGGTAAATCGCTGGGTAATTTCATCACGCTCGATGAGTTTTTCACCGGAAACCATCCGCTGCTTACCCAGGCCTATACGCCGATGACGATTCGGTTCTTCATCCTGCAGGCGCAGTACCGTTCCACCGTCGATTTCTCCAACGAAGCGCTTCAGGCCTCTGAGAAAGCGCTCGATCGCATGCTCGAGGGGTGGCGACGACTGGCTGATCTCAAGGGGGCGAATACATCGACCGTCACCGCCGAGATTGCCGACCTTGAGCAGAAATGCTACGACGCCCTCAACGACGACCTTAACACTCCGATTGTTATCGCCCACCTCTTTGAGGCGGTAGGAATCATTAACCGTGTGGCCGACGGCCACGCAACGGCCACTGCGGCCGATATCGATGCATTGAAGGCTCTCTTCCAGACTTTCCTCTTCGACATCCTGGGTATGCGTCCCGAAACCGCCGACCTCGGTGGCGACGAGAAGGCGCTCGAACCCTATCGCGGCGCCGTCGACCTGCTTCTGCAGGTGCGCGCCGAGGCCAAGGCAAAAAAGGACTGGGCGACCTCTGACCTTATCCGCGACCGCCTTGCCGCCCTCGGCTTCAACGTTAAGGATACGAAGTCCGGAGTGGAGTGGAGCGTGAAATAACCGCATTGCAGTCGAAATATTCCCGATGATACGTCTCTCCGACATACACAAGCGGTTCGGCTCCCTGGAGGTTATCCGGGGAGTCGACCTGCACGTAGAGCGCGGCGAAATCCTTGGAATCGTAGGCGCCAGCGGCGCCGGCAAGACGACGTTGTTGCAGATTATGGGCACCCTTGAGCGGCCTGATGCGGGGTGCGTTGTCTATGGGGACGAACGTGTCGACACGCTCTCCCCATCGCGCCTGGCACGCTTCCGCAATCAGCGCATCGGATTCGTGTTTCAATTCCATCAGCTGCTGCCGGAGTTCTCGCTGCTTGAAAATGTGGCTATGCCGGCCATGATTGGAGGCAGGAGCAAAAAGGAGGCTATGGCTGAAGCCTCGCGTCTGATTGGTTATCTTGGTCTGGCCGACCGCGCCGATCACCGCCCGGCGCAGCTCTCAGGCGGCGAATGCCAGCGGGGTGCCGTAGCCCGCGCATTGATCAACCGCCCCGACGTGGTGCTCGCCGATGAACCCTCCGGCAGCCTCGACAGCCATAACCGTGCCGAGCTCCATCGCCTTATCGCCGATCTTCGCCGCGATATGGGGCAGACATTCGTTATCGTCACTCACGACGAGCATCTGGCCTCTAATTGCGACCGGGTAGTGCGCATGGCCGATGGCCGTATTACCGACATAATCTCCAACCAATGACACTCCACAGGGCATACGCACTCATACGCGTGATATTATTTGTCTCCGCAGGCATCCTGGCCGCCGCGTGCCGCGACGACGGAGATGACGCTGAGCATCAGCCTACCCTTTACAACATCGCCGAGATTTCGGACAAGACGGCCACCTCGACCGTGTTCACCGTCTATCGCCCCGACGCATCGGAAACGGCAGTAACGCTTTCGGCTCCCGGCGTTTCAGTGGGCGACATAGAAGTCGGCACGAGCGTATTCCTCGCATATATCCCGGAAAACGGCAGCCCTTATACCTCCGGACGCATCAGCGTGGAGCGCGTCAGCACAATCAACAACTCCAACCTCAAGCGTGGCACGGAAATGAGCCTCCGGGGGTGGGATGAGGATCCCGTCTGGCTTCAGAGCCTATGGCCGGCCGGCGACAAAGTGTGCGTGCGCCTCCTTCTGCCATATTCCACCGAGCCGCGGCGCTTTGTGCTTGTGGTCGACGATGCCACCTCAGGCAATCCATACCCCGACGCCTACCTTTATCACCGCCGCAACGACCTGCAGCCCAACTTCAGCCGCCAGTATTACGCCGCCTTCAACCTGGCCGCCCTCTGGGCCACCCCCGGCATCGAAGGCCTCACCATCCACGTCGCCAACTCCAATAACCCCACCCTCACCACCTTCCGCCTTACCAATCCCCATCCTCAGCCAAACGCTTTAGGTGCCGTAAAGTGAAGTTGGTCAGCAGACCACCAAAGATTCAAACGGACTCAACTTCCTGACGAGGACGGAGGTGTATGATGAACGAAAACTTGAAGATGCTCTTGGCGCGGATGTGACGAGTATCACACACGCATACACGACCATTGCTGTGTGGCCGGGCTAATTCGAGGCATCCCATCTCGGTCCGTTAGGTCACCTCTGAGACTGATTGCCGTTCCTTCGAGTATTTTATCGCCGTTGCATGATAAGGGCTTTTACAATCGCCCTGCCACTTGTAGCTGATGTCAGCAATTCACGAGATTAGCCTGTGATAATCCGCTTTCCAATGTTGTCGGCGTCTTACATATTCGCCCGGCGTGGCCTGGGGAGTGTCATTTTTACAAATCGATTGAATATAGTTTGTGCTCTTTCAACCAATTTTAATTTCAACGGCATATAATCCGACGCCTGTTTCTTCAAATTCGGCGTTGATGCGATTTACGAAGGAATTTGATTCATTGGCAGACAAAGTCGCCGGAAAGTATTTCATGATATTTCCATCTCCGTTCATTTCAGCGAAAAATTTCCTGTCTTCATATTTCCAGGAACGCAATAATAGCCGTTTCGTCTCCATGTAGATTTTCATATTACTTCTGTCCTCAGCTCAACGACCACATGGTCAAAGAAGACTCCCAAGACGAGAAGAAAGTTGAAGAGCCTTCGATGTCCAACCGCTAATATCCGAATCTGAATCAACAAGATACATTATTCATAATATTTTTGTTCCGCTGTCATTGTGAAATGACCTTGTATTTGTCATGATTTCATACGTGGAAAAACCGGGCCACTCGTGGGAATGGTCCAGTTTGTTATTTTGAAGCCGGCTGATGGCGCAATGGGGTGCCATCAGCCGGCTTCGGAATGTCGTCTCAGAATTTATGAGGCAATGCATTAATTAATTTTTCACACATATTTATGATCTATATTTTCGATATCATTCACCCATAGCTTATTTAATTGACATTGGGATTAGCCCAACTTCAACATTGACAGAGCGTCAAGTGGCTGGCCGGCAGGTCGGGCGTTTTTTTGTCAGCGTCGTGTGTACTACAGAATTTTCCCTAAGATTCCTTTGATGCAGGGCTTGTTTTGATAAACTGGCGTTGAATGCAAAACGGGGTGGCCCTTGGAAAAGAGCCGCCCCGTTTGTGTATGGGGGTGCGATTGGCGATTGGAAACTCGTTTCTTTACACCTAAGGGACGAATATTATCAGTTGATGCGGATGAAGGCGGGTTCCCATGCCTTCACGTTGACGCTGCCGCTGACGTTGCCGCCGTTGATGAGGTCTACGCCCGTTCCTCCAATCGATATGTTGGTGTCAATTTCGGAGAAGATCACCACCACTTTGTTTCCGGTCTGATTGTCAGTCTTGGTGATAATCTCGTACTGGGTTCCTTGCTGTCGCTGCACGGTGCCGCGCCACAGAGCCGGATTTTCGGCACGGGCCTTGAACACCTTGGCCACGTAGTCGTGCACCATCTGCTCGTTCTGATTGAAGCCGGAGATGCGTCCTGACGTGCGCGCCTTGTTGTCGGCGTTACCGTTGCCGCTCTTGTCGCCGATCTCGTCACCATAATATGTGCATGTCGGACCCGAATATGCGGCCACCGCGGCATGGCGTGTCATGAGTTCGCGGGGCCGGCTGTTGATGTCGACGAAGTCTCCTACACGCGAGGTGTCATGGTTGCTGAGGAAGATTGTGGGATTCACGCCGGAATCTTTATAGCCGCGTGCGGCGGCGTCGTTTGAGAGGAACCAACCTATTGAACCTACGCCATCGTCGAGATTAACGAGATGGTCCTTGCCGTCGAAGTCCATCACACTCTTGAGGCCATCCTGCTGAGTGGTTGTGATTCTACCTGCAGATGTCCAGTCCTCGCCTACCATATAGCCGAGTGTGCCCCACTGTTCGCCGCGGTTCCTGCGCTCCTGCGCCACGGCCTCCACCTCCTTGCGGAGATTATTCCAGTAGTTGTGTCCGCCCTGATAAACCTGATAGCACTGGTCAAGACGCCAGCCGTCGACGCTGCGGTTCATCCAGTAGCGAACAACTTCCTTGAAGTATTCAAGCGAGCCGGGGAACTGTATATTGCCCGATTCAGAGCCGCGCACGTTGGGAGTGTTGTTTTGTGTGGATATCCAATTACCGCCGGGCGAAGCCTGGTTCACACCGCCGTGATGGCCGAACACACCGTCGAGAATCACATAGATGCCCTTCTCATGGGCCTTCCTGACGAGTTCATCGAATTCATCTTCCGTGCCGAATTTGGGGTCTATCTTGAAATAATTGGTGCAGAAATATCCGGTGGCCTGAAGCTTCTCGCCACCCTGTCCGTTGGTGGAGTCGAATATAGGTGTCATCCAGATGGCATTCATGCCGAGATCCTTTATATAGTCGAGCGAGTTGATGATGCCGCGGAGGTTACCGTTCTTGCGGTGTCCTTCAGGGCCCCACATGTCGCCATATCCTGACGCACCACCGTCGCCATGCTGGAAAGAACCCACCATTATCTGATAGATGGAGAGTTCGCGCCAGTCGCCGGTAAAGGTATAGACGGGCTGTGAATCGTCGCGGGTGAACGTACTGCTGTAGTTGGCCGTGCCGACGCTGTTGGATGCGGTGATGGTAAACGATCCGCTCTCGTTGTCGGCGAGATAGTCGCTCACCTTAAGAGTGGTGGTGCCATTGCCGAGCGTAACGTTCTTATTGTTGAAAGAACCGGAAATCGAAGTGGCTTCATTGCCTATGGTCACGGTGATGATGCCGGAGCCCATGACCTTGCCGCCGTCAGGACTTACGGATACCACAGGTTTCTGCGGACCGTAGGCTACCAGACTGTGGCTGCCGTCGGATTTATAGGTATGGCCGTTGACGTACTCAAGATCGTCTCCGGCCTTCTCTCCTCCATTATTGCTGAAAATGATCTGGGTGGGCACCTTACCCTTGGGAGCTTCCCAATAGAGCACACCGTTCTTCTCGGTCATCGCGTCGCCGGGCCATGTGTTGTTGGCACAGCAGTTCTCGGTGTTGTTCCATGCCCATACCTTCACGTCCCAGTTTTTGTCGTTGACGAAGTAGACAAAGCACTTGTCGTCCGGTTCCTCACCCTGCTTTTTGGTATAGGTGAAGCTCTTCAGTTCGGTTCCACTCTGATTTGCGGCATATGTGCGCAGCGTTGTGGTCTGGCTGAAAGTCAAAGGCGAGCAGTAGCGCGCTGAAGCCGCAGAAGGAGTTGAGCCATCTATGGTATAGTAGATGTCGGTGGCGGGAGTCACGGAGAGTGTCACCGTGACATTGTCGGTAAACGAGGTGCCGTCGGCCGGGTTTGCTGTAACCACGGGCTTTGAGGGCACGGGGGGTGTCGGAGGCTCGGGAGGTGTCGGTCCGCCGAACGTGCCGTATTCCTCGATGAGGAGCACCGGGCCCGATGCTGCTATCGTGACGCTGCCACCGCTTACCACAGCCGTATTGCTCATATTGTAGCCGTCCATCACCTTCGTGCCGTCGGCAAAAAGATCACCGGTATTTATCGTGTAGGTCTGGCCGGACCGCGTGTTGAGACGGATAATCACGGAATTGCTGAATCCGTTTTCCGAGAATTTACGACCGTAAGTATCGCTGCCGAGATTAGACTGAACACCGGCTCCTACGGCCGGATTGCGGCGGCGGAACTGACCGATCTTCTGCCAGTGCAGATTCACGTCATTGCCTACGGCATCCCAGTTGAAGTCGCCGCGGGTGGCCATACCTGCGTCACCCTTGCCGTCGACAGTCGGGCGCGACGTCTCGTCGCCGTAAAATATCTGGGCGCCTCCGGGGCAGAGAAGCAGCATGGTCGCCACATTCTTCTGGTCGCCGGGACGATGCAGGCCGGTGTCGTGACTCGAAACATAATTGAGAACCTCATGACCGTTGACGCCGTTGCAGAAACCGGAATAATATTTCCAATCGTCTACCGACGGCGTACGGCCCGAACCACCCTCCGTGCCATTGAAGGCAAAGTTGATCATCGAGTCGAAGCCGCCCTGATTGAAGTAGCTCGTATCGCCATGACTCCATCCGAAGCATTCTCCGGTCATCCAGAAATCATTGGTCCAGTTTTTGGCATATTCATCGGCGCGGTCGCTGCGGCGCCATGCCTCAAGGGCGCTCTTACAAGCGTTTTTGAGCTGATTCCAGCGAGAAAGCTCCACGTGCTTGGCGGTGTCGCAACGGAATCCGTCGATTCCGAAGTATTCCACCCATGCGGCGAGCCAATTGATGATGTAGTCGGCGGGAGCACCCTTGCCGCTGATACGCCAGTCGTCGATGTTGGGCAGGCGGTAGTTGTCGTAGTCGCCGCCCTTCTCTATGTCCCACTTGCGCTGCAGGAAGGCGGGGATATCGACAGACTGTGTGCGCTCGGTCACTACGTCGGGCAGTCCGGCCAGCGACATGGTCTTGTCGTCGCCTCCGGGCACCACATAGCCTGCCGATGTGCCCCACGAACGGTCACCGAAGGCTCTTACCCACGTGCCCCACCAGTCGCCCCATTTACCTTGTGTGTCGGCGTTGAAGCTTACGTCGTTGTCACCCCACATGGTGAATTTGTCGCTCGAGGGGAGCCAGCCGGCCGAAGCCGTGCCGTTGATATTGCCGAAGTCATAGTCGAGACAGTCGTCGAGTGTGCAGTATCCGGTATGGTTGAGCACAATGTCCATCACCACACGTATTCCGCGGCGGTGCGCCTCGGTCACGAAATTGCGCATATCCTCGATTGTGCCCATATTGCGGTCCATGTAGGTCCAGTCGAGCGTGTAATAGCCGTGGAATGCGTAGTGGGCGAAGGCATCGTTCTTGCCCCCGGTCCAACCGTGCATCTGCTCGTAAGGAGCGGTGATCCAGATTGCGTTCACACCAAGATCGTCGAGATAATCGAGCTTTTCGGTGAGGCCCTTGATGTCGCCGCCGTGGAATGTCGCCACATCTGAGCCCCCTGCTGTCTTATGGCGGTGGTAGCTCTCGTCGTTGGAGGTGTCGCCGTTGTGGAAACGGTCGGTCAGCACGAAATAAATGTTGGCGTTCTTCCAGGTGAAATAGTCCTGACGCACCACCTGAGGAGTCTTCAGCGAGATTGTGTAGACCGCGGTCTCACCACCGTTCCTTACGGTATAGGTAATCACATTCTCCCCACCCTGCAACGATCCGAGCGTATGGTTGGAATATGTCGTGCCGTTGATGGAGATATCCACCGTGGCATCCTTGGATGCCGGGGCCGCCGAGAAAGTGGCTATGGAAGCGGCATCCTCGCCGAGTTCGATTTCATAGTTTCTTGTGGCCGGATTGAAGTCGGAAATCACGTTGACTCCTCCCACTTTAACCTCAAGGCGATTGAGGGTGGCATCGGTCGCGGCCATGCCCTTGACTCCGGACGCTGCGAGAAGTACCATTGCAGCCCACAGAGTGCGAAGTTTACACATATGTGTCATTGTTGTCTTACTTGTAGAAATCCGGTTATTACTTCTTGATGACTTTGAACGAATAGCTACGACCATCGGCGGTGACCACGTTAAGCAGGTATATGCCGGCACTGAGGGCGCCGGCCGATACTGTGGCCTCGCAGCCGCCGTTGCAGTCGGCCGTCAGTATCAGCGCGCCTCCGAGCGAGTAGAGCGATACGCTGCGGAGAGGCGCCGACGAAGCCACGCCTACGTACTCCACGAATGGATTCGGGCCGACATTGATGCGGAAATCGCCGTCATCGGCCAGATCCTCAACACCGGATACGATGTCATACAGCGACGAGGGAAGAATGTATTCCTGATTGCCAAGGCCGCGCAGAGCCGGGTAGCATTTCTTGCCCTCCGTAATCCATTCCCACACGTTGTCGAAGTCCCAGTTGGTGATGGAGCTGAACGATGTGAAGTCTGCAAGATATAAGGCGGAATGCTGTGAGGCATGATCTCCGTGAAGGGATTCGCCTGTGGCGATTTTGTCCCAGCTATGATTGTTGTAAGATTGATTGCGGGTGTTGTTGTTGCCGCCGAAGCGTGCCGTATAGTCATGCATTCCGCTTACCCTGCCGTTGATGGCTACTGAATTACGTATGGTCCCATAATTGGCGCCCACGATACCTCCCACATAATCCTTGCCGTGGATTTCGCCGGTGGCATACACGTTGCGCACGGTGCCCGAGTTTTTGCCCACGATGCCTCCGGTGGCATAGTCGTCGGCATTGTCCACCTTCACGCCCGCATAGCAGTCGGTGATGGTGGAGGCGATATTCTCGCCCACAAGTCCACCCACACATATCGACCTTCCGGCCACCTCGCCTGTGGCGAAACAGCGCTCGATTCTTGTGTTCACGGCCTTGCCCACGAGTATGCCCACATGGTTCACGCCCGACACATTGGCGTTAATCACTCCGAGATTTATGATTTCGGCGCCGTTTGTAGCGGCGAAGAGTCCGCAGGCTGAGCCATACGAGTTATCGGTGAGATTGAGATTTGTCAGGCTGTGGCCCGCACCGTCGAAATGGCCCTTATAGGGGTTGCCGACGCTTCCTATGGGGGTCGTCAGTGCTGATGCGTCGATATCGGCATCAAGACGTACGAAGACGTCGGACGCCCAGTCGCGGGAGTCAGTTGAGAACTGAGAGAGGTGGGCCGAAGTGGAGAGGATGTAAGGGCTCTCCTTGGTTCCCTCGCCACCGCCGTAGACATCGCGTCGACCCTGCTCCACATCCACAAAGAGGTCCTCAGTCTGCTGGCCGTTCTTGGTCTTGGCTATGAACCCGAGCTTGGTAAGCCCGGTAATCTCACTGTCGGACAGGCCATAAAATGCCTGAATGTCGGGAATACTGATGGTGTAGGAGCCGCCGCTTCCGCCCATGCGGAATTTTTCGTTGTTGGCGTCATCCCAGGAGAACGGCGATTTCTTTTCTCCGTTCACACTTTCACACCATGTGTAGCAATAAACCTCAGAGCCCATGTCGCGGGTCTGAATCTTCACTTCAAGCGACTTGGTCGAAATTGCCGGCGATGGCGATGTCGATATGGTGGCGCTATGCCCGGCTGCTAAAGCTGGGCACGCCGCCGACAACACCATAAGTGTCATGGCTAATTGTTTAGTTAACATTTAAGGATGAATGATAAAGATAAAATATTGAATTTGGGCCGCAACCAATGCAGTCCCTTCTTAAACACAAGCGCGAAATTAATAATTTTTAATGGAAATTTAAACATAAAAAATAATGTTGTAAAACATGATAATTGGATTCGCATTAAAAAAGAGGGAATTGAGAATACTTGTTGGCGCCGATGATGACGGAAATCTCGATGGGCAGACATTCACTGATGAGCAGTTGCGTTCATACGCAGGACTCCGCAATTCCGGAACAATTCTTCCCACCGCCGGCGATGATGGTATATAAGGAGTTTTTTCCCGAGGGAGAAGTTGCGGTTATCGAAGTTCAGCCAAGCGAAGACACTCCGGTCAGATATAATATAAAGGTGTAATCTGGATTAGAATCGGAGCGAGGAAAGCTGAAGCGAACACGGAGAAGGAACGTATATTGACCGAGAAAGGGCAGGTATATAGTTCTTATTTCGATGGTCGTCCGTGCCGCGAGGCCTCGATTGATGACATTGATGTGGAGTTGTTCAAGAATGAGTATCGGCCAAAAGCTGTGTCGCCAACGACATTGGCAAAGGACAAGCGCACGCCGATTCAGCAGATGGCATCGTTGCGCCTTTTCGACACACGGTTTAATTGCCCTACTTATGCCGGAATTTTGTTGTTGGGTAATGATCCTCAATATTTTATTCCGGGAGCATATATCCAATATGTTAAGTTTGCCGGAACAACCCGCGCCACAAAGGTGTTGAAGGAAAATCGCTTCAAGGGGAATATAATTTCAATGCTAAAAGAGTTGGAATATTTCATAAAGTATTCCATTGAGAATAAACGTCCGGAATTTGTCAGCGTACTTCGTGAGGAGCCTCGCATCAATTATCCGTGGGAAGCAATACGAGAGCTTGCTATGAATGCCGTGATGCATAGAGCGTATAACGGAAATAACTCTCCGATAAAGTTTTACGAATTCAGCGACCGCATCGAGATAGACAATCCCGGCAATCTCTACGGGAAAGTCAATCTGGAGAACTTTCCGAATGAGATCGACTACCGCAATCCGAACATTGCCGAGATAATGCTGAATCTTGGCTATGTCAATCGCTTTGGAAGTGGTGTTAATACAGTTTCGACGCTTCTTGAAGAAAACAAAAGTAATCCTGCTGAATTCTTGCTTGGCGATTACACGACCTTCAAAGTGGTCGTTCAGAATGCCGATGTCATAGAAAATGGCACAGATGTCATAGATAAAAAGCCTACTGTCATAGTAAATGTTACAGAGAATGGCACCAATAATAATGGGGTTTACACCAATAGTGGCACCAATGAGAGCACAGATGGCACCAATATTAATGGTGTTGGCACCAATAGTGGCACCAATAATGATGCTCAGCGGAAAGCAGCTATAATAGAGATGATGAGGCATAATAAACGTGTCAGTGTCACACAAATATCCAGAACCTTGAATATTCCTCGCAGAACTCTATTTAGAATCATTGATATATTGAAGTCTGAAAACAGAATTAAACGTGTCGGTGATTTAAAATCCGGTACTTGGGAAGTCATTGAGTAAGTTGCGAAATCATTCCATGTATGCAACCGAGTCTGACGAACTGAAAAGGCTACGAGCAGAGAATGCCCGACTTCGGTCATTGCTGGCTCAACATGGAATTACTATTGATGTGCCAGCACCGCCAATTCCACAAAAACTATCGTTGTCGCTTGAAGAGAAGGTGGCTTTGTTTCGCAACCTGTTTCAGGGGCGCGAGGATGTATTTGCTCGGCGATGGTTCAGTCCAACGACAGGCAAGAGCGGCTATCAACCTGTGTGCGCTCGGGAGTGGAACCGTGAGTATTGCGATAAGAAAAAATTCAAATGCGCCGAATGTCCGAACCGCGAGTTTCAGCCATTGGGATATGATGACATTTATCGTCACCTTGAAGGCAAGGATCCAAATGGGCGCGATGTCATTGGAGTATATGCCATTTTACCGGACAATACCTGCCAGTTTCTTTGTTGCGATTTCGATGACAAGAGCTGTGAGCATGGCTATCAGAAGGACGTTATGGCCTACGTGGGCGTTTGTCGCGATTGGGGGATTCCAGCGTATATTGAGCGTTCAAGATCGGGCAACGGCGCGCATGTATGGATTCTGTTTAATGAACCAGTCAAAGCTAGAACAGCTCGAGGTCTTGGTAATGCAATTTTAACCGAGGCGATGGAACGGGAGGGACGGATGTCGTTCAAGTCATACGACCGTTTCTTCCCGAATCAGGATTTCATGCCGGCCGGAGGCTTCGGCAATCTTGTAGCTTTGCCGTTGCAGGGGCGAGCGAGGAAAGATGGCAACAGCGTGTTTGTCAATGATGATTTCGTTCCGTTCAGGAATCAATGGGAATATCTGCAAGACATGAAGAAAATGTCAGCAGAAGAAGTTGAAAGACTGATATCGAGATATGATAAGGGACCACTTGGCGAATTGTCGAAGTCCAGCGAAGTCACGCCATGGGAACGCCCTCAACCCCGACCGATGACGAAAGCCGATTTCCCAAAGGCAATCACGATTACACGTTCTTCAGGCATCTATATACCGACTGAGAACCTCTCTGCAAAAGCTATCAATCATCTCAAACGCCTGGCTGCTTTCAAGAATCCTGAATTTTATGCAAAACTCGGAATGAGGTTACCGGTGTATAATCTGCCGCGAATAATTTCATGCTCGGAAATAACGGATGATTATCTGATGCTTCCCCGTGGTTGTGAAGAAGCTGCTGTTGACTTTTTCAAGAGTAATGGTGTGGAAGTCGGAATTGAAGATAAAACCAATCCGGGGCAGAGAATTGATGTCGAGTTCATGGGGTCGTTGTACGAAGAACAACAAAGGGCTATTGAAGCGCTGGAGGCACATCGATGTGGTACTCTTTATGCAACGACTGCTTTTGGCAAGACAGTGACTGCCGCCGCATTGATTGCGCAAAAGAAAGTCAATACACTCATACTGGTTCACACCAAAGCGCTACTTGACCAGTGGCGCGAACGTCTCGAAGAATATCTGTCAACCGATTTTCAACCTGAAGAGCATCACAAAGGTCGCGGTCGCAGGAAGAAATTTCAGCAATTCGGAGCGTTATCCTCTACAGAAAACACCCTAAATGGCAAAATTGACATTGCGCTTTTACAGTCATGCATGAGTGATAATGAAGTCAAGCCATTTGTGCACCATTATGGCATGGTGATAGTAGACGAATGTCATCATGCTCCGGCAGTAAATTTTGAGCGAGTGCTTCGCGAAGTCAATGCCAGATATGTTTATGGCTTAACGGCTACACCGATACGCAAAGACGGTCATCAGCCAATCATATTCATGCAATGTGGCGAGATTCGATATACTGCCGATTCAAAATCACAACAGGCGCAGCAATCTTTCCGCCGGCTTCTTATTCCACGTTTCACATCACATCGCAATTTGAAAGCCGACGGTGGAAACTACGCACAGGTTATTGACGAGTTAATTGAAAACGAATCTCGCAACAAACTGATACTCGAAGATGTTGCCTCAAATCTCACCGAGGGTCGAACGCCAATAATACTGACAGCCCGCACAGCACATGTTGATTTGCTTGTGGCGGAATGTCGCAAGATTTGTCCGAATGTTATACGTCTCGTAGGCAACGACTCTGCAAAAGCCAAGCGTGAGGCCATGGCGCAACTGAGCCGCGTTCCGAACGATGAGCCATTGGTTGTTGTGGCGACAGGCAAATATGTGGGCGAAGGTTTCGATTTGCCACGGCTCGACACATTGATGCTCGCATTGCCGGTATCATGGAAAGGACTTATCGCACAATACACCGGGCGTCTACATCGAAACTATCCCGGAAAAACCGAAACACGCATCTATGATTATATCGACCTACGAGTGCCCATCTGCGATTCGATGTACAGGAAGCGGCTTCACGGTTACAAAGCCGTAGGTTATTCCATAGCAATCGCGAACGAAGGACTGTTCGCCGAGCCGACACCCGAAACAATATTTGATGCCACGACCTTCGAACGGCCTTTCCATGAAGATCTCTCAAAGGCGCGACAAAGCATAATAATATCTACAACACGTCTGCGTTGGAACCGCACGCCGCGAATTATTGAACTTCTTGCCGCAGCCTCACTTCGCGGCGTAGGCATCACGATTATTATTTCCGAAACCGACCATCGTGAATTAGAATTGCAGGCAATGGGCTTCAACATCCTCCATCGCCCAACATACAAAATGCAATGCGCTGTCATAGACCAGCGCATCGGTTGGTACGGCAGTGTGAATCTTGTCGGTCGCTCTCTTGCCAACTCCAACGTCATCCGGATGGTTTCCTCTGAGTTTGCCAATGCCCTGATTGATGCGTTGGGTTTATAAGAAAGCATGGGGACTGCGACTTTGGAGCGGTCCCAAGCTCTGGCACGGCAAGGACATTTCGTGGTAACGACGGAGTTACTCGAAATCCAAACGGTAACGGTTTGGACACCTTGCTGTGGTCGTGTGACCATCATCTATGGAGTGAAACTGGGGCATGGAATATCAAGTGTATACTGAGATATACATGTACAACCTTATGCTATATCCGGCCAAAAATGTTTGATCAGAACGGGAAATAATCCCTTACTTTGCACCGTCAACGACACGAAATGCCTCCGACGGGAGGCTCTCAGATCGGGTCGATGATACGAGATGTCTCTTAATAATACTATGACACCTGACGGTGATTGACTGATTAGCCAATCAGTCGCACAACTGAATCTCCGTCAAGTAACTATTGACTTTCAGCGCGATAGGTTCACACCTATGCGTGGATGGTAAATGTTACCGCCCTTTTGACCGTCGGTTTCTGCCGCCCATGCGGGCCCTCGGCACTTCAATCGACATTTCACCCAACTGATTATACACCTGTAGTAGTGGTGCGATAAAAATCTAACCACTGTGATTAAAATATTAGTATTTAAGC
>OKRZ01000398.1_pt1 | contig 32707 bp, 31 predicted proteins | sample 1601141 | NCBI WGS metagenome assembly OKRZ01 (sample SAMEA3541524, study PRJEB24748) | human gut metagenome | biome: human gut; feature: human-associated habitat; material: faeces | place: China | collected 2012
TTCATCCACGCCCATATAACTTATGGACGTGGTACTCTGCTTGGCCTTTCATAGAAAATTCCACAAAAGAAAATATTTTGGGATATTCATATCCAAATGATAAAGGCATAACTTTTAAGCCAATAAATTTAGAAGTTCCAGAAGAATGGTTGGGTATTAAGGAAGAAGACCCTGACTTAGGTATTACATACTGTAATAAAGCAGGTACTACAATTAATTTTAAAGATGAAGATAGTCTTATGGATGCAATAGACATAATGACTAAAGAAAAAGATTATGAAATAAATCTTAATGATGAATATTTTGAAGATATGGAATTAGCTTAATTTAAGAAATAATTTAATCCCATATTATTTATGTACAAAATTATTACAAAATAGGAGACAGAAAGGAAGTAAAGTAATATGGGAATGAGTTTATATGATATTACAAATGAAATTATTGACTTATTAGATTTATTAGCTGATCCTGATGCAGAAAAAGAGGATATTGATAAATCACTAAAATTGATGCAGGACCAGTTTGAAACTAAGTTTGATGGTTACATGAAAGCATTAAAGAATCTGGAAGCTAATGAAGTTGCCATAAAGGAAGAAATAAACAGATTAAAAGGCAGACTTGAATCAAATAAGAAATCTCAGGAAAATTTAAAAACTGCAGTAATGAATTCTATGATTGCTATTGAAAAGCCAAAGATTAAAACAGCTTTATTCTCAGCAACTGTAAAAAAGACAAATCCATCTGTGGTTATTGTTGATGAAGATGAAATTCCAGAAGAATTTTATACAACTAAAACAATTGTTGAAAGAAAACTTAATAAAAAATTACTTAAAACTCATCTTACTGAATCAGAAGAAGAATATGCTTACTTAGAGCAGCAGAATTCTTTATTAATCAAATAATCAATTATACAAAGAAAGACACCATAGGGTGTCTTTTTTTTGTTCGTATATAAGTTTTTTCTCCCATATTAAATATAAAGGAGGTTTGAATATGAAATACTTATTTATAGCAGAAAAACCATCCCTTATGCGTGAAGTTAGAAATTGTTATATGAACCATAAGGATGAATTAATTAATAAAATGGGCTACATTGATTTTGTAACATTATCCGGTCACGTATGTACAAACTATGCTCCGGAAGATTATAAACAATGGGCAGGATTTAAATGGCAAGACGTTGATTATCCCATGATTCCTGAAATATGGGGGATTAAGGCCATTGATGACAAAGGGAAAAAAGATATTTTAGATTATTTAAAGAAAAATATTAAAAATTATGATGCTGTTATTGTAGGAACTGACTCAGATCAGGAAGGATATGGTATTTATCATTTATTAGAACAGTACTTACATATTGAGAACAAAAAAGCTATTAGATTTATTGAACATTCCTTAACTGATAATGAAATTTTAAAATCGTTATTAACAATGACTGATTTTCATAAAGACCCTGTACATCAAAGATTTACACAATCATTTTTGTTAAGGTCAAGAACTGATTGGCTTTATGGTATGAACATAACAAGATTAGCTTCATTAAAATTACAACAGTTAATGACTGTAGGCAGAGTTAAAGCTCCAACCATTAAATTAGTATATGATAATTCAATGGCTATTGAAAACTTTCAGGAAAAGAAATATTTTATTTTAACGGCAGATTATGGAACATTTAAATCATATTTAATTGATGATAAAGGTAGAAACATAAAATTTGACAAAAAAGAAGATATTCCAACTTATCCTTTGGATGGGATTATTAAAAGTAAAAAGACAAAAAGAACATATACTCATGCTCCACAGTTATATGATTTATCAGCAATTCAATCTGAAGCAGGTGATTTGTTTGGATATACTCCATCTGAAACATTAAACATTGTTCAAGCATTATATGAAAATCATAAGGTAGTATCTTATCCTCGTACACAGTGTCAGTATGTTTCAAGTGAAAAAGCCAAAGAATTTCCACAAATGCTTAAACAAATGGTTGTATTTGATGATTTAAAGAAATTATTAAGCACAATTTCAAAAGATGATATTGAAAGAGTTTTTAATGATAAAAAAGTAGTTAATGACAAAGAAATAGAAAAAGAATCTCATGATGCATTATTACCTACCTCAAAAATGCCTATTTTAAGTGAAATGAGTGAAAATGAGATAAATATATGCCATTTAATTTATAAAAGGCTTTTAGCCCAATTTTTACCTTATTTGACAGAAGATAAGACACAGGTGATTATTAATCATGGAGATGGAATGTTTTTAGCCAGAGGTAAAATTGTTGTTGAACAGGGATGGAAAGTTTTATATTCTGAGTCTAAGGACAATATTATTCCAAATGTAGAAGAAGGAAATTCAATTTCTGCTAAAGAATTCATTCCAACAACAGCAAGTACAAAACCACCAAAAAGACTTACTCAGCATTCTCTTATTGATGCTATGACTAATATAGCCAATTTAATTGACGATAAAGAGTTAAAGAAAACACTTGCTGAATCAAATGGAATAGGTACTGTTGCCACAAGAGCTAAAATTATTGATGATATTATAAGTCGTGGTTATATTAAAGATACAAAAAAAGGACTATTTATTACAGACAAAGGAAAAATATATATAAATTCATTGTCAGGAATTAATATTATTTCTCCTATTTTTGCTGCATTAATTGATTGTGAAATTAAAAGAGTTCAAACAGGTGATGAGTCTTTCAATGATGCATATAACAAAGTTCTAACTCAATTAAACACAATGTGTACTAGCATTGAAAAAATGGAAGGGGTAGGAGAAATTCAGACAAAACATTTATGCCCTAATTGTGGAACTAATCTTATTAATACACGATATAAATTTAAATGTCCTGACTGTGGTTTAGAATTCAACAAGGTTATGTGTGGAGTACATATAAATGAAGATTTACTTGGAGCGATCATTAATGGAGAACAAACAAAAGAATTCACATTTAAAAAGAAAGATGGAAATACATTTAAAGCAAGGCTTAAATTAGTAAATGAAGATGGCACATACAAAATAACTTATGATTTTTCATCGGGGCTAGAATGCCCTTGTTGTGGAAAAAAGACAGTTAAATTAAACAATGGCGGAGCATTTTGTGACTGTGGTTTAAAAATTTTTAGAAATGTTGCTGGCCATAAATTAACTGATAATGAAATTAAGCAATTATTTAAAGGAAAAACACTTACAGGCATCAATGACATGCATAAAAAAACAGGAGAAAAAATCGAAGCAAATTTGGTTTTATCAGATGGAACAATAAAATTTACATATGATTAAAAAAAAGGGTTATATATCCCTGTTTTTAATTTATAAACGGGTGTTCTGCCATATTAATTATATAAAATAATAATAGGAGGCTACATTTATGGAAAATACACTTGGTTCAATAATGTTTTTAGGAAAAAATTTAATTTTTTGGATGGAAAAATATGCTCTTATAATATTTGTGATTATGTGTTTATATGATGCATATATGACTCATTGTGGATATTATATGATGCATTAAATTTTAAGTATTTTTATTATTTTTACTAGAAATTGATAGACAGGTGTAAAGAGGAAAAGTCAGTACATTAGTATTGGCTTTTCTTTTTTTTTACTAAAAATATCATATTACTAGTATAAAAAGGGAAAGGAGGGCAAGAATTAAATTTCTTGCAAATGTATATATGGAACTAAAAATTAAGGGTAGCACAACTCAATCAGTTGCGGCATCAATAGGATGTTATATTTTTAAAGAAGTTAGAGAATCAGAACATAACATTGAATGGCTTGACTGTATGTGTGGTTTTTATCAATTATTATTATCTAATCAGAACACAGAGGATATTGTAATCCCACTAGATGATAATTTAAAAGATGATTTGAAAAACATGATTTCAAAATATTTATATGCTGAGGCTACAGATTATGTTGATGATGATATTGAATGGCTTTGCAGCATGATTTCTATTTATAGACAATTATTAAATAATGAAACCAAAGATGTCATCAAAGAACTAAAAGATAAAAAAATAAAAGAAAAAAAAGAAACAAAATCTAAAGAAAAAGAGCCTGAAGATGGTCTTTTTGGAAAAAAGAATGAACAACAAAAAAGTGAAATATCCTGGTCTTCAAATGAAGAGATAGATGATGATTTTGACTTGGATGACGGACTTTTTTAAGGGGAGGCGATTAGTGTGTGCAATACAAAAGAGTATGTTGAAGGAAACTTAATTAAAAGAATTAATCGTGCAAAAACTCCCAAAAATGAAGAAAACTTAGAACTTATTAAACTTGCAAAAAACGGTGATAAATTAGCAGAAGAAGAATTGATTATAAGAAATGGTAAATTAGTTTATAAAGTTTATCAAAAATTTAACAATGGATTAAAAAACGATATGATTCAGGAAGGATTAATTGCTTTAAGTCAGGCAATTTATTCATATGATAAAACAAAAGACGTTATGTTTAGTACATATGCTTATACTTTGATTTTTAATAGAATGATGGAATTTGCACTATGTAATAACAGAAATATTCCTTATAGCAAATCTATGGAAAAAAATTTATATAAAATAAATAAAGCCAAAAGTGAATTACAAAAGAAAAATATGGCTATTACTGATGATAATATAATTAAAGAAACAGGAATGAAAGCAAGTTCATATTATTATGCATTAAATAATCAGTTAGAAGTTTTTTCTTTAGATAAAAAAATAAATGATACAGACAATGAAAATTCTTTAAATGACATAATAGATAGTGGTGAAAATTTTGAAGATGATCTTGTTAAGAAAATAGCAAATGAAACACTGACTACATTATTACAAAAATACTTATCAGCACGTAATTATGATATCATATGTAGGAAATATGGATTAAATGGTTATCATGAATCATCACTTGAAGAAATTGGTAAGATATACGCTATGACAGCAGAAGGAATCAGAGTTGTAATTAACTCTCAGTTTGAAAGATTAAAAAGAATCAAATCCATACAGGCTTTAAGATGAAAAAAGGAATTAAATTCCTTTTTTGCATAAAAGAGAGGCATTTTGCTTCTCTTTTTTTTAATTTTAAATTACTTTATAAATCATTTTATTAATGTAACAATAAATAAATAATAATTGGAGAAAAGGAGAAAACATTATGAGTAATGTAAAAGAAACAATGGAAAAGGCAAAAAATACTATAGTAAAGAAATTAAAAAATTTTGAAAACAAGTATATGGAAGTATCTAATAAGTTTATATCAAAATCTAAAAAATTATTTCCTTTTTGTGTAACAGCTATAATTGCATTTGTAGCAATTGATGCAGTAGCTTTAAACCTTGGAGGATACAAATATAGTTATACTCCTATGGAAAATGCTTTACGTATGACAACTTATAGTATAGATACTCTTTTTGGCTCAAATCTGGAAGAAAAATTTTCCAGAAAACTTGAAACCAAAAACGAAAATGTTCCTTATGTAGAAAACAAATTTCCTTTTTACATAGAAGGAATATCTGACAAAACAAGTAATATTGTGAATGAGGAGACTACTTCTGAAGAAAAAGCAAATGAAAAAACTAATTCTATCTCAGAAACAAATTCAAATGTAAATGAAACTGAATCTATAGTAGAAACTAAGATTTCTACAAAATCAACAGTTACTACATTTAGTGATCCTGTGCAGACTAAAGTAGCAAGTAATAATGTTACAACTAACAAAACCAATGAAAAGAAAATATACCCTAAAAAGAGTTCAAAAAAGGCTGTAAGGATAGGAAGACCTCATTTTCCTAAGAAAGAAACATATGTAGATGATTGCCCTGTTGTTGCAGAAAAATTCACTGAAGATGATGAATACATCTATGTGGAATATGATGATCCGACAGAAACTGCTACAATTGGAGAAACAGAAGAAACATCTGTTGCAGATGAAACTACAGCAAATGAAATCACAACAGATGAAACATACACAATTCCGGAAGAAACAACTACTGTAATTATTGAAACTCCTAATTTTGCACCTCCTGTATCAGAAGAGTGTGAATAAGCAAATAGAAGGACCCAAAATGGTCCTTTTATTTTTCTACCATATTATAAGTAAAAAGATTGGAGAAAAAGCATAGAAGGAGTGCATTGTTTATGACTTATTTATTTAAAAAATTCACCAAATTGGCATTACAATATCCGGATAATTCATTAATGAGTTTATATAATTTCTTTATTGATAAGTTGACTGTGGAAGAAGCTCAATTTTGTAGCAAAAATTTTATGATAATGATTAAAGCAGCAGAATGTGCAAGAAATTCTCCTAATGAAATTAAGGATATTATACTCGAAAAAGCATAAATTATAATAATTTTTCTAAAAAAGAGGCAGAAATGTCTCTTTTTTTTTCTGCTTAACACAAAAATTCTCCCATATTAAATATACCAATGTATTTGGACAAAAAACGAAAGGAGCAGAAAGTATGAATCAAAAAAAGTTAGAAGAATTTATTAAAATACATTTTGAACCAAATGATAATATGTATTCTTTTGTCATTTTTGGGTGCAAGGAAAAAGATAATAAAATAATCTGGAAAGACAATAAAATGAAAAAGAAAAGAAAAGCTATATATCAGTATGGCTATGCTAAAACTAATGATATTAACAAAGCATTAGAGCATGTATTAAATCAATCTCCTTATAGGGATTATTATATTACGGCAAATGGTTTCAATTCATCTAAATGTAGAGACAGCAATCATTTATTCACATTACATAACATAGTAATTGATTTAGACTGCCATATTGATAAATTAAGAAAAGATGGTTCATATAATACAAAATTTGAAGCATTAAAATATTTCTTAAATGAATTATTTAATGATTATGATTTCCCTACTCCAAATACAATGGTTGAAACAGGCAGAGGAATACAATTATGGTGGACCATTGACCCTATATCATATAAAGCTAAGGAATATTATGATGTTGTAAGAAATTATATTATAAAAAAGATTAAGGATGTTTTAGAAGTAGCCACTGTTTCTAAATGTTTTAATCTTGATATGAGTGCATCTAAAAATTATGTTGGCTTTTTTAGAATACCGGGAACTTACAACAGTAATACAGGGTGTATGGGGAATTTTGAAATTTTTCACAATGATAGAATTGATGTATTTGAAATGTCTAAGAAATTAGGAAAAGAAAATACAACAAGGGACAAGCATATAAATAGAAAATCAATATATAAAAATTTGGCAAAATACAGAGAAAATATGCTTTGCCAATTAATTGAAGTACGCAATGGGGAAATGACCGGATTTAGGGACAAATCAGCCCTTATCCTCCATTCTGCATATATTTCAGAAGGATATACAATACAAGAAGCAAATGAAGCCGTTTTATCACTTAATGGCTTATTTTCTGAGCCAATGTCTGAAAAAGAAATATTATCTTATATGTCTTCAAGCACAAATAAAGGATATAAATACACTAACAGTAAAATTATCGAAGAATTAGATATTTCTGTGGAAGAACAGGATATTTTAAATTTTCATTCAGCTGCAGATGGAATAAAAATAAGAAAGAAAAAAAGAAATGCAAAAAAATCCAGAAATTACAGAATTATAGCTATGTTTAAAAAAGGTTATACACAAGTTCATATAGCAAGAAAAGTAGGGTGTTCACAGCCTACTATTTGTCGTGTAATAAAAAAATTCTTAAATTGCATTAAAACAATAAAAAATTCTATTTGGAATAAAACAAAAAACTTAATTAATATTACAACTGAAAAAATAAAAGAAATTATAAATGAAATAAAACAGGAATATTCTGTTTTCTTTGAAAAAATATCAGAAAAATTTGGGACAGATTTTGTCCCCTTGCTTTGTTAAAAAGTCATTATTCATTTTTGTACATATAAGATGATTATTAAGACAGATTCTATTAAAACACACACTCCGTTACTTATATTTTTTCATCATGTTATTTTAAAATAAGTAGGAGTGTGAAAAAAGGAATTAAATTCCTTTTTTTTGATAAGTTCTGTCTAAATCTCATATTTAAAGTATAGGTAGTGTGTATATCGTTAATATAGGGTTTAAATGTAATGGGAAGTTTTACATAATTAATACAAAAGTGAAAGGGGATAAAGTATGAAAGTATTTATGCATGAATATGGCATGACATTGTTATCTATGCTTATGTGTGTATTCTTAACGGTAACTGCCAGTCCTGTCAGTACTCAAATACAGGGAGCAATGACGGATGTAGTTAATCAGGCTACAGATGTTGCTAATTTTGATGATTTGGAAATTGTAAAGGATGAAATTATAGGTTCTTTTAATAGCAAGAAAGTAGTTGAAGCATCTCTAAGTTGCAGTAAAAATGCCAGTAATGAAGACTTATCAAGTCAGAAAAACTTGTTTACTGTAACAGTAACATATAAAGATGGAAGTTCAGAGGAAGTATCACAGAGTGACATACTTTCCATCAACAACAAAACGGAAGATGAAGACGGCATAACATATACTGCCACAATAAAGGGAGATAAGAAAAACTTCGATACATCAGAATTAATCATACCTAAGATAACACCAATATACGCTGGATACAATTCAAATAATACAACACTCTATTTTGCTAATACTGCAAAGGAAATAGAAGATGCAGGGGTAGATAAAAATTATGGAGATGTATCAACAAATATAAAGTGGTATGATGCAACATCAAACATAACTAAGGTGAACTTTTTGTCAGAAGTAAAACCAACATCATGTCAATTCTGGTTTTGCAATTGCACTAAATTGGCAAAAATAGAAAACATAGAAAGTCTTAATACAAGCAAAGTAACTAATATGAATTATATGTTTTCATATTGTAACAGTTTAACATCATTGGATTTAAGTAATTTTGACACAAGCAAAGTAACTGGTATGGATAGCATGTTTAGTGGTTGCAGTGGTTTAACATCATTGGATGTAAGCAATTTCGACACAAGCAAAGTAACTGGTATGTTTTGTATGTTCCTCGGTTGCAGTGGTTTAACATCATTGGATGTAAGCAATTTTGACACAAGCAAAGTAATTCGTATGGGTTGTATATTCCAAAACTGCAGTGGTTTAACATCATTAGATGTAAGCAATTTTGACACAAGTAAAGTAACTAATATGTGTAATATGTTCTTCGGTTGCAGTGGCTTAGCATCATTGGATGTAAGCAATTTCGACACAAGCAAAGTAACTGATATGTGTGGTATGTTTAGTGGTTGCAGTGGCTTAGCATCATTGGATGTAAGCAATTTCGACACAAGTAATGCTTCCATATACCAAATGTTTTCTGGATGTGGCAGTTTAGAAATGCTGAATCTTGGTGAATTTAAAATAAAGAGTTCGTCTACATCAGAGTACACAATGTTTAATAAACCTAAAAGAACTTTGAAAATTTACACAACATCACAAGATACAAGAGATAAGATATTAGCAATTGACTCTAGCAAAAGACCAAGCACTGAAAACATAATTCTTGGCACTCCAAACTAAAATCTAATTTACTTATGCATATGTGAGTAGTTGATTGTGAAAAATAATTTCAAGAAAAAAACTATCATACTTTAGATGAAAAAAATAATAGGAGCTATGCGTAAATGAAGGAGAAAGTTTCAGCATTGTGAATCTGAAATAAATAAGAATATGATGGAAAAATTTATGTATCGAATAAACATTTTTGGAAAAGTAAGAGTTACTGAAAGCAATATAATAGAATGGATTATAATACTTGCAATGGTACTGATATGTATTATATGTTTTCAACTTGTAGTTCATTAAAGTCTTTAGATATAAGTAATTTTAATACTAGTAAAGTTACTGATATGGACTCTATACTTTATAATTGTAGTTCATTAACAACTCTTGATGTAAGTAACTTCGATACTAGTAAGGCTACAAGTATGGATTTTATGTTTTATAACTGTAGTCCATTAACAACACTTAAACTTGGAATTTTTAGTACATCTAAAGTGTCAAGTTATTCAAATATTTTTAGCCAAATAAACTCAAATACCATTCTTTATACATATTCACAAAATACGAAAGACTGGATATTGAATTTATCATCTAGTAATCGACCGTCAGCTTGGATGACAGATAATATTACAGTTCAATAAAATATAATTGATAAAAATAGACCAGATAGAAAAATTCTATCTGGTCTTTATCTTCTTGTTCTTTATTTTGTTTAATTAATTAGCATAATTTTATTTTTTATCCTTATTTGATAAATACTTAGTAATTTCATACTCCATAAGATCAGCTGTTGCATCATTAAGAGATGCTTGTATATCTTTTGGTGATAGTTCTGTGTTTTTATTATGAGTAACCTTATATCCCTGAATTACTGAATTACTGTTTAACTTTGCTGTGATAGCACTGTAACGCTGTTTAGCTTCTCTTTCAGTAATTCCATATAACTTGGCTAACTGTTTGAATTTGAGTTCTTTTTCCTCATTCAAATTAACCTTTGACATAAAAAATTCAAGTTCATCATATGTAAGAGATTTTACAATTTCGGTCCATAAGATATAGATTCTTTCATTCTTTAAGTAGAATTCTTCAGGTGTAGGCTGCTTTGATACTACATTAAACGCTTCTTCTAATGTGGCTGACTGGGAATTATTTGCAATTGCTAATGTTTTTTTTACAACATTATTAGATAACTTTGTCTTTGTTGCTATCATCTGAACATCCCATTCTATATTAGCCTTTTCATATTCCTGAATTGTTTTTTTTACTTTAGTAACATTTTTTGCATCATAATCTGTTAATCTCTTACTATACTTGTTTGTGAACTTTGAAATAACCTCATCAAAATATTTGACAAAATAAGTAGAAGGAGTTGCTTTTATTGGATCATATCTTTTTAATTCTTTAAAGAATTTACAAGCTATTTCCTGTTTAACTTCTTCCAAATCATCAGAATTGTTTCTCATATTACACATTCTACTTTTGGCTCTTGCTGTCCCAAACTTCATTATTTCCTGCAATAGAATAGTTTTAATTTCATCTCTTTGCAACTCTTCTGTTGCTGTGAGTGGTCTTATTTCTTCAATTTTGTCAAATCTGTCAAGTACTTCTTTTCCTGCAACAAACATTGACTGTTCTTTAGTTAATTTTGGCTTTTTACCCATATCATTATTTTGTTTTGTTTGCATAATTAGAATCTCCTTTCTTAAAAATAACTTCATCAAAGTATCTGGCAAAATAAGCAGAAGGAGTTTCTTTTATTGGGTTGTATCTTTTTAATTCTTTAAAGAACTCATAAGCCATTCTCTGTTTAACCTCCTCCAAATCATCAGAATTGTTTTTCTGGTTACACATTCTGCTTTTGGCTCTAATTGTTGCAAACTTCATTACTTCCTGTAGTAAGATAGTTTTAACTTCATCTCTTTGAGACTCTTCGACAGCTGTAAGAGGTCTTGTTTCTTCAATTTTGTCAAGTCTGTCAAGGACTTCCTTTCCTGCAGCAAACATTTTCTGTTGTTTTGTTAGATTAAAATTTTTACCCATATCATTGTTTTGTTTTATTTGCATAATAAAACTCTCCTTTCTTTAAAAATGCATAGAGCAAACTACCCTTCCCATATTAATGTTTGAAAAAATTTAGATTTTTTTGCAGACATTTATGGATAAGTTTTCCAATTTAATTAAACAAAAATCCCATTTTATAATTAGAACAAGAAGACAGGATTTAATTTTAATATGATTTGTGATTGATTCTTAATGGAAAAAATTGGAATTAAATGTAAAAACTTACCAATTTATATGGGCATAGTTATAGCTATAAATAAAATGGGATTTTTTTTGAAAAAGAGAGGTGTATTATGAAAAAAAATATAAAAAAAATTATAAAAAAGTATAAAATACACATTATTATCAGTTTTGTGATTAGTTGCCTGCTAATCACGGGAATTAGTTTTACTTATGCAGATGAAGAATTTAAATGGGATAAAGATAATAAAAAGAATGCATGGACCGTTTATTCTTTTACAGATTGGACTGAAATTCAAGGATTAAATTTTGGAAATGAAGGTTCATATACTACTGCTAATGTGGATGAAACTTTTAAGATGACGTATGAAAAAAGAATTAAGAAAGTATTGGGAGATGAAGATGTTCCTAATGGCCTTTATGATTCACAAGAATATACAGAGCTTATTCTTTATGTTTTATATTATTTGGATCAAACAGGTACAACAAAAACTGGAGCAGGCTTATATGAAACAGAGGTAAGAAATTATACTAAAGATTATTTTTATTCATGGAAATTAACAGGTAATGATTTTACAAAGGAAAATAAAGATGCAATTCTTGCTATATATAATGATTTTATTACACTGGAGTCTGCATATTCCGTAAAATATGAACCTGTGTGTATATATCAGCCGGATAAACGACTTGCTTCTGTGATACAAGGATTATTATATGGTGAAGGGTATACAACAAGTCATGAGAATTATAAAGCAGACAAGGCTCAAACTTATTTTACAAATCATATAACTAGTGTGTATTGTACAAATGATTGTAGCGGATTTGGTCAGGATTTCCTCAACAACTTTTCAGGGGTTCTTGCTAATGAACATACAGTTATCGGTTAATATAATTTTTGGAGTGGGTATAGTCTCACTCCATTTTTTATATAAAATTAACAAAAAATCTTTTAAAGAAAAAACTCATATTAATTATACAAATGAATAATAGGAGGAAGAAAAAATGGTAAAAAGTTTAAATGAAATAAATATTGGGCAGACTGAAAAAATATATGTATTATGCAAAGAGTGTATTAAAGACATTGCAAGAAATGGAAAAGAATATCAGAGAGTTATTATTACTGATTTAAATACTGAAGATAAAACAGCTATGATATTTAACAATTTAATTGATTTTGAAAATCCAGTAGTTTTAAAAGCAAACATACAGGTAGATGAATATCAGGGAACTAAAAGTTACATAATTACAGAATGTGAAAAAACAAATGATGTAGAAATCAGTAAGTTTATGCCAAAGGCTAAAATAGATGTAAAAGAATCTTGGCAAAAATTTGTTGAATACATTAAAAGTTTACCTGATGATTATGAAAAACTTGTTTGTTCTTTAATAGATACAAAAAGATTTCCAGTTGCTCCTTTAACAGTAGCAGGACCATTTTCCAGACAATCAGGAATTTTAGAATTTACATTAAAAATGATAGAAATGTCAATGGATTATGCTAAGTTAGGAAACATAAATAAAGATATTCTAGTTACTGCTTGTATGTTATGTAATATTGGAGTATGTGATACAATCTCATCAGCATATACATATACTCCAGAGGATGTATTAATTGGCCCGGCTATCAAATCTTATGCCGAAATCTACAATAAGGCAAAAGAACTTAGTAATTCTGAAAAGGATGAAGAAAAAATAAATATCTCTAAAGAAGAATTGGATATGATTTGTCATATAGTACTTAGTACTTGTAGAGGATTCAGTCCTGCAATATTAGAAGGAACTATTATTAAAAATCTAGATATGACTTTACGAGAAATGGATTCCATTCTTAATTCTTTAGAAGGAGTTAAAGAATGTTCCATTATTAATGGAATTAATACAAAATCTAAGCGCTTATACAAATCAAAAGTAGTGACTAAAGAAAGTGTTCCAGAAGCAGAAGAAATACCACCAACAGAAGTAGAATAGAAAGGAAATGTTATGAACCCAGCCAATATAACGTGCCAGACAGGAAAATTAACATCAGAACCTTTTTTTCTAAAAAATAAAGAAGGTACAGAATTTGCTTTTATTTCAACTTTAGCAGTTAAAAGAAATTATAAAAACCGAGAAGGCAAATATGATTTAGATTATATTCCAATAAGATATGAAGGAATTAATAAAATGAAATTTGCTCATATGTTAAAAAAAGATGATTATTTAACTGTCTCAGGGACTATAAAATCTGACAGATATAAAAAAGATGGAGTTGATATTTACACAATCTATTTGTTGGTAGAAAGTATTCAATACACTCCAAGAAATAAAGAAAATATAGAAAAATCTGAATCAGAAGTTTTAGATGAATCTTTACCATTATAATTACATATAAGAAAGAGAGGCTTTTCCTCTCTTTCTTTTTTTTGCAAAAAATGTCTGCAAAAACACATTATTGTTTTTTATATGTTATACTAAAAACAAAAAAAGGGAGAATAAATATGAAATGCAGTGTTTGTGGTAAAGATATACCTTTAACCTACAGAATAAAAAATAAAAAAAATATTTGTTGTTTTTGCTACAAACCTTTACCTAAAATAGTAAAAGATAAGCTAAAAAAATATAATAAACAACAAATAGGAAAAATTTTAGAAAATATAGATCAATCACCTAAAGGCTGTTGGATAAATTATGAAAGTTTTGGTCTTTGTATGGAAACCTATAATGTAATATTAAACGGAACAGCATACATAAGTAAAAACTTAACCAGTATTAAATATCATTTTCACCCTGAAAAACAGGTAAATGCTGAAATGGTCATAGGATATATAATTGTTGAATTAGATTTTAAAAATGGAATGAAAGTTCAGGAATCTATTTCATCATTACCAATAGGATTACCTTTTACAATTAAGAATAAAAAAGTAGAATTTTTACATTCAGAATTTTTTGTATCTTTAATAAATAAAATGAATGACTTTATAAAAAGTGATTCATATGATGAGATGGATTTATTCTATTGGGAATACTTAAGAAGTCAGGCACGGGATGCAGATGAAGAAAGGGAAAGAAAAGTCGAAGAGGAAAAGGAAAGAAAAGCTAAAGAAGAAGCAGAGTATAAAAGACAGCAGGAAGAACAAAGAAGAAGAGAACAACAGAAAAGAAATAGCCAACAGTCCAGTAAGGCTTCAGGTAAAATGTCATATGAAGAAGCAAAAACATTGTTTGGAATATCTGGTTCTTGCTCTTCAGCAGAATTAAAGAAGAGGAGAAATCAATTATTAAAAAAACACCACCCAGACCAGGGTGGCTCACCGGAAATGTGTGCTAAAGTTAATGAAGCATATAGAATTTTGAGCTTATAAATATAAGGAGAAAAAAGTATGAAAGAGAATACAAATATAAATAAAAATGAAGAAACAAATGAAAATAGAAAAAAGAAAGTGCCTGTTTTTAATGATAGAACAATACGACATATGACTCTGTTTATAATTTTAATGGTAACTTTAAGAATAATCTTTCTTTTTACATATGCAGATGCCACATCAGAGTCAATGAGTCCGACTATTAAAACAGGAGACCTTGGTTTTTGTATAAAAGTAAAAAATATTGAAAGATTTGACATTGTTGGATTTGTAAATCCTGACTATCCAAATGAAGGAATGGTCGGAAAGAGGGTTATTGGCCTACCGGGAGATGAAATCAAAATTAAAGATGGTAATGTATATGTTAATGGAACACTTCTTGATGAAACAGCATATTTAGGAAACACTAAGACTTTAATGGGTGAAGGAACTTATGAAGTTCCGGAAAATTGTTATTTCTTGATGGGTGATAATCGAGATGACTCTTTTGATTCAAGGTTTTGGACAAATCCTTATATATCAAGGGAATGTATTAGAAATAAAGAAATTGCTAATATTTATCCATTAAATAGATTAAAATTATATTCAAGTGATAAAAAGAAAGCTAATGAACTTAATAAATCAGTAAAATAATAAGGGGTATAGATTATGAAAAGTATGATTAATTTGAAGAATTCAACACTTATAGAGATGGACCCATTATCTTTACAGAATTTAATATCAAATGAAATAGATTTAGATTTGCCAAAAAGCATAGATTCAAATAAAGAAAAAAAAGAGGCTTTAAATATGATGAATAAAGCCATAAGTTATGTTTGTTATTTTAAAGAGTTGGAGACTTTGGCAAGAATAATGAAAAGAAAAGCAAAAAGAGACAAGAAAGACCAAAATGAAGTAGAGAGACTCCTTAGTTGTGAAGAAATTTTTGAAACATATAAAAGAATTTCTGAAAATATTTATACTCAAATATCAAAAATGATGACAATGAAAAGATTGATGCTAGATGAAACAAAATTATTGGGAGAAACTACTTAGAAAGGATTAAATATGAAATATATAAAACCTACAATTATAACTATAATTACATTCCCATTTTTTTTAATACGTGTTTTAGTAAGATTTCATACTTTTGGAATTTCAGCAGGAATAGTTTCTGTTGTCACTTATATGATAAATGTTCAGGGACGACCTGAGAAGTTTATGACATGGGATTGGATATTGAATATAGGAGTTCCTTCTGCTGCATTAATTTTTTGCTTTACAGCTGCAATACTTATTATAGTATATACAGAAAGTGCAATAACAGAGTATACAGAGTTCGTAGATGATATTCATTTGAATAATTTAAATAATAGCATATTTAGTAAAGAATTTAGAACCAGAAAATCAACTGTATATTATTATATAAAAAAGTATGAAAAAGAGCCTTTATATAAAATTTCCTTCAAGTAATATATCATTTTTATGATATAATTAAGTATTATAATAATAGGAGGAATTTTAAATGAAAAAAGGATTAAAAATTGTATTATTGCTATTAGTTTTTTGCTTTTGTACAACTATATATCAGGGTGATGTAAGTGCTTCAAACAAGAAACCGGTTTATACAATATCAAAGAAAAGTAAACTTATAAATGTTGGTTCACATCTGTATAAAACATATAGTTCAGATTATGTAAATAAATATACAAGAGACTGGTATTTATTCCGTTCATATCTTGAAAAACTTGAAGTGTCAGGTGGTGGAACATTAATTGTAAAAAAAGGAACATACAATATTACAAATACTCTTTGTATTCCATCTAATGTTGATATTATCTTTGAGGATGGAGTGGTAATAAATAAAACAATAGATACTCATACTAAGAAATTTCATGCAGGAGTAACATTATTTGAATTTGTTCCAGCTGCTAAATACAATAAAAAAAATTGGTGTAAAGATTATAATGGAGTTCATGATTCAAGAATGATTGGAAAAGGTAAAGTTATTATTAACACCAATAAGGTATATCAGTCTGTAGCTGTTACAATGTGTCATAACAAAAATATTACAATAAAAGGAATTACATTTGAAAATTTAAGAGAATGTCACTTTATTGAATTAGATGCCAGCAAAAATGTTAAAATACTTAAATGCAAATTTAATAATGCAGATGGATATGATTATAACAGAGAGGCTATAAATATTGACACACCTGATGATTCAACTCATGGATTTTCAAAACCTTGGGCAAAGAATGATAAAACTCCAAATGATAAAATATTAATAAAAAAGTGCAAGTTTAAGGATGTTATTGTAGCGGTAGGAACACACAGATATAGTGAAGATGGTGGAGTTATTTATCATAGAAACATTACAATAGAAGACTGTACAATAAAAAGAGCACAAAGTTATGGTATCAATTGTTTAGCATGGGCCTTATGTAAAATTAAAAATAATAATATAAATAGTGAGAAAGAAGCCATAAATGAAGAAAATACTTTTTATATTAAAAAATCAAAAAATAAAAAATCTCATTACGAATACATTGATCCAGACCCAGGCAATGTTCCAGTCCCAGTTGTTGTACCAGGATATAATCCAGTTTTTTATTAAAAATATAAGAAATCTCAGCAGACAAGCTGGGATTTTTTATTTTTATAAAAAATAAATCTCATTTTATAAATGTAATTAAATAAAATATAGGAGGAAATTTAAAATGAGAGTAAAAAAGGATACTTTTGTTCAGTTAATATCTAATGCAAAAAAAGCAATAAATAAATCAACAATTGAATCTTTTGAAGCAATTAAAATGGAGGTTAATGGTGATATTTTAAAAGTATCAGGTTCTTCCAGTTTGATGACTATAGAAGGTTCAACTGTTATTGAATCAAACGAAGATTTTGAATGTGCTGTATTTGCTGATGCATTACTTAATACTATAACAAAATTAGCAACAGAATATATAGACCTATCTATCATTCAGTACAAGGGACAGAATCTATTAAGATTAAAGTGTAATATAGCTGATATTAAATTGCCTTTAGTTGATTTAAATAATTGTAGCATTAGAAGTTGTGATGATATTTCATTTAAAGAGTATAATGTTGAATCATTAAAACAGTTTACTGCAGAATGTGAACATACTCTTGATGAAAAGAAAAATGATTATAGATTTAGTTCATTTTATATTACAATAGATACTAATAATTTAAAAACTATTGCACTGGATGGTAAAAGAATATCTACAAGACAGACTTCAAACGATAAAATAACAGAAAAAGGTTTTATGGTTCATGGTAAACCACTTAGAGAAGCATTAAGAATAATCAATGAAGACATTAAAATGGGATTGTCTCAGAAGAATGATTGTGTTGTCCTTTCAGGAAAAACAAATGATTGTAATTATAACATCATTGTTTCATTAGTTGGAGGAGAATACTTTAATGTAGACCAATTACTTAATGTTTGTAATCCGGATATTTCTGTAAAGGTTGATAAAAAAGCATTGCTTAATATATTAAATGTATCATGCCTGTTTGACAAACAGATATTGCATATTAAAAAAGGTAATATTACCATTAATTGTGAAAATACAACAGGAACAGGAGAGTTTCCAATTAATGTAGAAAACAATATTGAAGATGAAAAAGAATTTATCATTGGATTAAATGGAAGATATTTAAAAGAATCAATTGAGTCTTTACAGGGTGAAGAAGTTACTATGTATTTTACAAATGATGTAAGCCCTGTATATATCTTTTCAAATGAAAATGAAATGGAAATGATTTTACCAATTAAATTAAGATAAAAAATAAAAATAAGAAAGTCACTTTATGTGGCTTTTTTATTTTGCTCAAAATTTCTCTCATATTAAAAGTATAAGAAGATAATAGGAGGAATTTATATGGAGAATATTGGATATCAAGCATTAATTTTATCAATACTTGGTGTTGACGGAGAATTTCCCACACCTGAACAGGCTTTTGCATATCTGATTAACGGTACAAAATTCGATGAAGCAAATGAAAAAGTATTGGAAGAACAGTCCGGTGAACAGATGGTAATGGCTTTATAAGCAAAAAAGGATGTGTAATTAATTATGCATCCTTTTTATAAGAAAGTTTTTTATAAGAAAGGAAGAAACATATGGCAAATGATTTTGATAGATTAAAAAAAGAGGCCAACATAGATGACGTAGTTGATTATCTTGGCATTCAAAAGCACATAAAAGGTAATACAACCTTTATTTTATGTCCATTACCTGCTCATAATGATAAGCATGCAACTAACTGTTATTACAAAACAGGATGGAATAATTTGTATTGTGAAACTTGCGGTCGTTCTATTAAAGCCATAGATTTCATTATGTACGAAAATAACTGTTCTTATGGTGAAGCTGCAGATATTTTATGGAATATAGAAGGACAGCCAGATTGGTATCATGATAATACATGGAAAAACCCTAAAAAAAGAGCTAAACAGCTTAAGGAATTTAGGGTAACAGGAGAAGAAGCAAATATCATAGGCATTAAAATGCCTAAAATGTTACTTCAACATATAAGTTACAGTGATAATAAACCTTATATGTCAAATGAAATGCCTAAAAATTGTGTGTATGATTCTGCAGAATCTTTTGGTTATGCTTTAGCCAAAGAAGAACGAGTTAATTATAAAGATTTTATGTCTGAAAAACAGTTCAAGGCTATGGTTTATAACAAATGCCGAGAACGTCTTATGGAATATAAAAAAATTCAAGACAAATACAATCAATTAGGTATTAATGTAACATTATTTAAAAAGAATATTGAATTAATAAATAATGTGCTTTTACGAATAAAAGGAGGAACTCAAAATGCATAAGTCTTTAAAGGTTGTACTTGATGCAGATGATGTATTATATCAATGCAACCAAACAGCAATACAACTTTTGAATGAAGAGTATGGAACAAATTATACATTACAGGATATTAATAAATGGGGTTTGACCAATACTTTATTAGATAAAAGATTAAAGTATTTTGATAATCCTGAATTTATAAGAAAAATAAAGGTAATGGATGGATCTAAGGAATTTATTAAGGAATTATCTAAAATAGCAGAAATTTTTATTTGCACAAGTGTCAAACCACAATGTGCAAGTGAAAGATATAATGCAATAGTAAGAGATTTTCCTGAAATAAAACATGAAAACATTATGATTGGCTCACGAAAAGATTTAATAACAGCAGACATAATGTTAGATGATGCTTTACATAATCTTTTAAATGCAAGAGTTGATTATCCGGTTTTATTTCAAAGACCATGGAATTTAGAAAATAACAGTGTTTTATCTGTTTCAGGATATAAAGAATTTATTAATCTGGTTTTAAAGATAAAATTAAATTATTTTGAACATACAGATAAATATCAAGTTATTTCAGTCATTGGTCCATCAGGAGCCGGAAAGAATGAATTAGTCTTAAATCTTTTAAAAGATGATAGATTTCAGAGGATTAAATCATATTCAACAAAACCAAGTAAATCTCATTATTATATAGATAAAGATGATTTTGAAAAGAAAAGAAGTTCTTTTATGGAAACAAGTATTTATTTAGGTGAATATTATGGAATAAAAAAAGATGAAATTCAAAAGATTATTGACAATGGAAAAATACCAATAGCAATAGTAGATATAAATGGAGCAATGACTATAAACAGCCTTTATGATTCTTTAAATGTTTTTGTAAAAGCATCTAAAGAACAATGTGTAGAAAGAATAATAGCAGATGATTATTTAACAAAAGAGCAAAAGGTTAAAAGAATTGTATCTATAGATACAGAAAATAGAAATGAAAATCTTTGTGATGTAACAGTAACAGAAGATAATTATGATGAAATTATAAGAATGATAATACAGTAAGAGAGGAACATAGATTTATGGAAAAGGGTAAATACGAATGTAATGACGGAAGTTTTGATTATGAAACATGGTCAGATGACTTAGTTAAATGGTTTAAAAACAAGGAATTATTAAAATTTAATATAAAAGTAATAAAAGATGGTTCAAATTTAAAAGTTAAAACAGATGTAGAAGAAAAATATAGAAAGTCTTTAATATCTTTAACAATGGATATCATCAAAGGAGCTTTGTATTGGCTTTCATTTTCATATGCTTTTGAATCAATACCTAAAGATAAAGAAAGATTGGAATTTAAACGTTCTGAAGAAATGAGTGATAAAGTTGAAATGTATATGAATGTCTTATTTAATTTTGGTGAAAATGCATTTTTTAGTTTATTGGAATATTATGCTACCGGCTTAAGATTACAATATGAATTGGAATCATTAGAAAATAATAATGGACAATGGTGCAAATGGAATGGAAATGTTTGGAATAATGGACATTGGGATATAAAAGAGGCAGATGGATCTATATCCAGTGGCTATGTTCCTGATATATACAAAGAAGTTTTACCATATAATGAAAAGCAAACAAAAGCCTAAAAAAAAGGAGTCACGAAAGTGGCTCTTTTTTATTTCCCCTTTAAAAAGAACCATATTATTTATGAAACACAAAATAATAATAGGAGAATTTTTGGAAAGGAGGAAACAGGTTTTTACCTGTTATAACTTTATGAAACAAAAAATTGTGGATTTTGGTGAAAAAATTGGTGGTGCTAGAAAAGATTTGTGGATTACTAACGGACTTACAGAAGAATTTTTGGAGGAAATGAATGATGCAGAGAAAAAGGCATATTGTAACAGAGACAATATATGGCCATTAATGAATGCTAAAAAACAGGTTGAAGATGGAATGAATCCTTTTGTTTCTTACTGGCAAAGAAGAATGAGAGTTATGTCTTATAATCATGCAAAACTTAAAAAAAATGAAGAATTTTCTAAAAGCATTTACGAATATACTAAAGCATTGAGAATGTATAAGGAAAGAATACTAAAAGTAAAAACAGAAAATGATATTTCTGATTTTTATAAAGAAGTTAGGGAAGTCTTTTATAAGAATGATAAAAGAATACCTGAATGGGAAAATTGCATTTGTGTTTATAGTATTATATTATCTGAAAAAAAAGATTTAGAATATTGGAAATACAATTGTAAAATAACAAATTTCCCATATATCAAAAGAAAATCTGGAGAAAGAAAAAAATCATTTGTTCCACCACAACTTTCTCATATTGAAAGAGAAGGGAAAGACTATAGACATGGGGTAAACATAAATGCATATTTATGGCAAAGAGAGTTTGCTTTTAGAGCTGTCGAATTTGGAAATTGGACTTCTCAAAAAGATAGGCAGTATTCTTTAAATTATTGCTTTGATGCATTAAAAGATTTGGCTAAAGTATTAAATATATCAGATAAAGATATTGCTTTTGGACAAACTTTGGCATTAGCATTTGGAGCTAGAGGCATAAGTAATGCGTCTGCTCATTATGAACCAATGAGAGAAGTTATCAATTTGACTAAGATTCATGGTGCCGGTTGCACAGCACATGAATGGTTTCATGCAATGGATGATAAATTGGCTAAGTTTTTAAAAGTAACAGATGGAAAACTTGCTAGTGAAACAAAAGATCAGCATTTATTACCTGAAAGTTATAAAAAACTTATAAAAACTATAAAATATGATACAGATGGAAACGAAACAGATTATTATAAAGGTTCTACAATGTTTGGTAAAAATTTTGCAAAAGAAGCATATGGATATTGGAATAGTAATGCAGAAATGCTGGCTAGAGCTTTTGCTTGCTATGTAAAGGATTGTTTAGGATGTAAAAGTGATTATCTTATTGCTCATGCAGATGTTTATGAGTTCGAATTTGAGAATCAAAGCATATGTGCTATTCCACAAGGAGAGGAAAGAGAATTGTTCAATGAATTATTTGACCAATTATTTTATGATTTAAAGCAAATTGGTTTTTTCCATAAAAGGGAAATAAAAGTTGAAAAAAGATATGCTATAAATTCTAAACATACTAAGTTTGATTTTTCTCAGTATGTAAATGAAAATTTAGATGGTCAAATGAGATTTGTCTTATAAAATAGAAAAGAGGGACTTTTGTCTCTCTTTTTTTTTGCATAATAAAAAAATCTCCCATATTAAGTATATAAGGAATAAGGAGGATTTTTGTAGTATGAATACAAGAAGTAAAACAGATGTATTTAATCGAATTGTACGCAAATTAAATGATGAGATTGGTATTACAAATATAACATTAGATAGAAGTACAGATTTTAATTTTGAATGTGTTATTTTATCTAAAATGAAACTAATTTTTAATTTAAGATCCGGTGCAGATATTTTAATTATCAAATTAGAAGGAAAAAATGACACTATATCTGATGATGAATTAAATATAGTTGGCTTAAACTTAATTAAAGATAACGACAAGTTAAATGTTACAGCTTATGAAAACAAACTAGTTATTCAAAGTGTAATTCCATTGTTAGATTGTTCTGAAGCAGAAGCTATTGATTCTATTTTTCAAAACACAATGAAAGTTATAAATATGATTAGAGATAATCAATCTATATTTGAAAATTTTGAAAATATCGCCATAGAACAAACCAATATGGAAGAAAAAAAGGAATTAAATTCCTCTTTTGACGAAAATGAGGGTAAAAATGAACAAAATATACGAGAATCAAGTGATTCTGATACATCAGTTGAAGAAGAATTAGAAGATGAAGTATTACAAGAAGATATAGATTCAATAAATGAAGTGCCACAAAATGAGAAAGAAACAATTAATGAAGTTGACAATGATGTAAATGAACATATGACAATTGATAATCATTTGATGGATGAAGAAAAGAAGAATGAAAAATCTGAAAATATAGTAGCAGAAGATGAGGTAAAAGAAGAAAATTTAGTAAATGAGTATATTAATGATACAAATATCAATCAAGCGACTAATATTCCAGAATTAAATAAATCATCTACTAATGAAGACAAAAAAGAAATTGTTGAAGAAATAGAGAAAAAAAACAATGGATCAGAAGATTCACTTAATTTTAACCAAACAGAGATAAATGGTAATAAAGAAAATTTAGAATTTAATGATGAAACAATAAAGTCTGATTATGAATCTTTAAAACGAAAATATAATGAATTTCCTGATATTACAACAGCTATGAGTTCTATGTATGAAGATATGGCTGAATTATTTGATAAACAGAAAAAGATTGCAGAAACCAGATTAAATGTTATTGATATGATTTCTAAAGATTTAGAAATTAAAGAAAAAAATATTAAGGAAAAAGAAGAACTTTTTTCTTCTTCAAAAAAGGAATTAGAAGAACTTCAATCACGTAAAAATGAATTTGCTATAGAATTAGGCAAAATATCATTTGAGCAGAAAAAAATAGAAGTAGAAAAGGAATCTCTTTTATTAAAAGAAAAAGAGCTTAAAGAAAAAGAAAAATTAGTTAATTTTAATTCAAATGAAGTTACAGGATTAAAAAATAAAATAACTTCTTTAGAACAGGTTCTGAAAGAAAAAGAGATTGAACTAGCTGTTCCATCAGAGAAAAAGAAAGTTTTTGATAAAACTTTATTTTTAAATGAAATGGAACAAAACAATATTACAGTAAAGGAGCAAACTCAAAATGGAGAAACTTATTATTATTTTGAGATTAAAGACTGCAAATTTAAAGTAATTCCTGCTAAAAACATTTTAATTGGTAGCAAAGAAGTGCGTCGTGGATTTAAGTATATGAAAGAAGTTATGGAATGGAATTGTGAAGATTTTAATTATATGTACGCGTATACAGATCATGAAGTAAGTTGCCACTACATATATGAAGATTTAAACAAGGCTATAGATGAAATTGTTAATAGAATTAATACATTAATGTAATATATAGGCTGCATACCATTGGTATGCAGTAATTTAGCAAGGAGGTTTGATAAATGTGAAATCAATATTAAAATCATTAAAACCATTAAAATTACCATTAATTATAGTTGGTGTAGTCTTTGGATTGCTTATTGCTTCAATATATATAGTCCCAATTATTCAGGAAATGACATATAGCAAAGAACCAATCGTTGCAATTAAAGCAGAAAATAATAAGGTTTATAAAAAAACATCAACAATAAAGAAAAGTGATTTTGTTGTATATGTTAAACACAAAGATGGAAAAACAAACAAAATAGATTCAAATCAATTCAATATTTCTACAGAAAAAATTGCACCAGTTGGAAAAACAACTAATGTTACAGTCTCTTTAAAAGATAATAAAGATATTACTTATATAGCAAAAGTTAAGAATGACAGACAAAAAATTGTTGGATTTCAATGTGGATATCCTGATGTAACTAAAGTTGAAGCTATTTTATACAGTAATGGAGAGTTATCGTTTGAAGGTGAAGGCGATATTCTTACATTTGATAGAGGATATTTTCCTTGGCTACAATATGAGGAAGAAAAAGATTTTCCGGTAACTGCTATTACATTTGGTGATAAAATCACTCCAACAAATATGAATTATTGGTTTGAAGATATGCAGACAGTTACATATGTGGGAACTATTCCTAACAATGTAAAAACAATGATAAATACATTTTCAGGATGTATAAATTTGGAAACAATGGCTGATACATCTAATTGCACTCAATTATTGGATATGACTGCTACATATAGTGATTGTACAAGTTTAATTAATACAGTTAGTATTCCAGCTAGTGTTACTTTATGTAAAGCAACATTTTCAGGATGCACAAGTTTACAAAAAGCCCCAGATATGAGTCAGGCTGTAAATTTAGATGATGCAACTGAAATGTTTGGAGATTGCAAAAAATTAGTATCTGTTGAATTACCACCAAATATTAAAAACTTGTCATCTACATTTTCAGGGTGCATTAATTTACAAAATATGCCTATCATTCCAGAATCAGCAGAAAATATGAATTCAACTTTTTATGGTGATATATCCTTAACAAATTTAACAAATATACCAATAAATGTAACAAATGTTGCATCTTGTTTTAGTGGATGTGAGTTAGCAGAGGGTAATTTGACTATTAATACTAGCACAGACAATTATGGAGCAATGTTTGATGGAGCTACATTAGCTACAACTTTAAATTTAACAGGAGAATCAGGTAAACTTAATGAGTATGCTCTAACATCTGGTAATAATAGAGTTTTAGTTAATTCTCAAATTCCTGTTGAACCTGAATATTAAATAACAAATGCCTATCATAATTGGTGGGCATTTTTATCTGCAAAAAAAATCATGTATAAAAAGAATATATAATAGTAAGAAGAAAAGGAGGCTTTATTTGATGAATAGTATATTACATGTACATAGTATGTATTCAGTTAATGATTCAACTCAAACACCTGAAGATATAGTAATGAAAGCTAAAGAAATGGGTATACAAAATATAACATTAACAGATCATGGTTCATTACTTGGAATTGAGCCTTTTATGGATGCAGGAAAACAATATGGAATAAACACTATTCCAGGAGTTGAGGCTTACCTAAAGGAACATCTTATAATTGTTGCTAAAAATTATAAGGGTTATCAAAGAATATCATATGCAATGCGAGATGCTAATGCTAATATGCTTGTTATTAAGAAAAAAGAATTTCCAATAATGTCAGATGAAATATTAGAAAGATATTTTAAAAATTGTACAGATGTAATAGCAACAAGTGCTTGTATTCAAGGTCCAATAGCTTCCATTTTATTGAAAAATTATAAAATAAAAAAGAAAATTCATAAAGATGAAGAGAAAGTTAAATTATATAAAGAATCTTATGACAAATGGGTAAAAAACAATGAAGAATATATAGAAATTCAAAAAAAAATAAAAGAATTAAAAAAAGAGATTACGGCTAATTCTAAATATACAAAACAGCCATATCAAAATAAAATAAACAAATTAATTAATTCATTAAAAAAATATGACGATGATTGTGATGAATATAATAAAATAAAAAGTGAAATTTCAATGCTAGAAGATGTACGAAAAATGGCTATTGAAACTTTAGATTCACTTAATTCAAAAGTGAAATTTCTTGAAAAAAGAAAAGTTTCTGTAAAAAATGAAAGAGATTTAGTTGACAAAGATAAGAAAAAATATTTAAAAGCAAAAGACAATGTGGATTCAATTAATTATATTTCATCAGATATTTTATATAATGAGGCTAAAGAACGATTATTATATCTAAAAAGTATATTTCCTTATTTTTACATAGAAGTACAAAATCATGGATTAGACCAGGAAGAGTATGTTATGCCTATTCTTGTTAAATTGGCAAATGAAACAAATACTAAAATAATAGCAGCTAATGATGCTCATATGAAAGATAATTCAAAAGAATCAATATAGGCTAGAAGAATTGTTCGATATAATTATTTTGAAAGAGCTCAGGAAGTATCTGATGAAGATAAAGAATTGTATATAAAATCTGAAGATGAATTATTTTTAGCTCTAAAAAAAGTTATTGGAGATAATAATGCTAGAGAGGCAATAAAAAATACAGATATATTAAATGAATGTAATGTAATATTTCCAGAAGAAAAACATTATCCTGCTTTAGATAATTCAGAAACATTATTTTACGATTTACTATCAAAAAGAAAACAGAAAATGATTATAAATGGTGAATGGAATAATGTATATGAAGAAAGATTAAATCATGAAACAAATGTTATAAAGAATATGGGATATATAGACTATCATATGATAGTTAGAGACTTTTGTAATGCGGGTAGAATTTTTGGAAGAATTCCAAGAGAAGAATTAAATAATATTCCTAAGATAGATGAAATAGAAAATTGGGTAAATGAAAAAAATTTCTTAAAAGGGGCAGGAATTGGTCCGGGAAGAGGCTCAGCTGCAGGCTCACTTGTATGTTATATGTTAGGCATAACAAATATTGACCCTATTAAATATGACTTACTTTTTGAAAGATTTTTGAATCCTGAGCGTGTGTCCATGCCTGATATAGATACTGATGTAAGAACTAAAATTAGAGGATTAATAATCAAATATTTAAAATGGAAATTTGGAGAAAAATCTGTATGCTCTATTGCTACAGTGATGAAATACGCCCCAAAAGGAGCAATTCAAATGGCAGGCAGGGATAGAGCAAGCCAATTAACCTTAAAATACCCTAAAAAAGAAGCTGATATTTTTCAGAAGAAGTATTTGCATGATGTAACACTTAAATTGTCTGATATGATAAATGATTCTTCTAGTCTTAAGGATGCAGAGAAATCAATATATAATCAAATTAAAGATAATAAGGAAATGCAAATAGTATTTGAACATGCAAAACTAATAGAAGGTGTTTTATCTTCCACAAGTGTTCATGCAGGGGGAATTATTATATCTGATAATGATAATGTTAATGATTATATTCCTTTAGCATGGAATGAGAAAAAACATGTATGGGTAGCTCAGTGTGATATGACTAAAGCAGAGCAAAAAGGCTTACTCAAAATGGATTTGCTAGGATTAAATAATTTAGATTATATTTGTGATACTCTATATTTGATAAAGAAACATCATGGGATTGAAATAGATATGGATAAAATTCCATTTGAAAGTGAAGTATTTGAAAAAATATATGCTGATGGTAATACAAATTCTGTATTTCAGTGTGAATCTCCTGGCATGAAATCAATGATTAAGAGATTTAAACCTACTTGCCTTAATGATATTATTATATTGGTTGCTATGTACCGACCGGGTCCTATGAGTTTTATTGATGATGTTATTGATGTTAAACATGGTAAAAAGCCATTAACATATAAAACTCCAGAACTTGAACCCATATTAAAAGATACATATGGAGCAATAGTTTATCAGGAACAGGTTATGCAGATTTTTCAGTCTTTAGCAGGATATTCTCTAGGACAAGCTGATTTAGTTAGAAGAGCAATGTCTAAGAAAAAAGAAGAAAAATTAAAAAAAGAAAGACCTGATTTTATTTATGGGAACAAAGAAAGAAACATAAAAGGATGCGTTGCTAATGGGATAAGCGAGGAAATAGCAAATGAGTTATTTGATGATATGTTTGATTTTGCAAAATATGCATTTAATAAATCTCATGCAGCTTCATATGCTGTTGTTTCATATCAAACTGCTTGGCTTAAATATCATTATCCTGTTGAGTATTTGTGTGCTTTGTTTAACAATAAAAGTCAGGATGAATTTGAACCATTAATAGAAGATTGCAAAACCTATGGTATAGAATTATTGCCTCCTAATATCAATAAATCTTTTTATGATTTTGTTATTGAAGATGGAAATATAAGATATGGAATTAATTCAATTCGTGGTATAGGTGAGGCTAATAAAAACATAATTAAAAAAATATGTGATAATAGAAATAATGGAAGTTATGATTCAATTCAAAGTTTATTAAAAAGAAATATTATTTCTACAGAAAATGGAGATTACAAATATTTAGATAAAAGTATGGTTGATGCATTTATTAAGTCAGGAATGTTTGATGATTTCTATGAAAATAGAGAATGTGTTGCTAATTGTACTCTTACATTTCTTGATAATAATAAAGATAACTCCTTAGATGAAAATTATATAATAAAAAATGTAGACCATTTAATAATAAATGACAGAAGAAAAAGTATTCAGAAAAACATAGAAAATGATATTTATTATTTAGGTTTTATGCTTAGTGAAAATCCACTTAAAAATTATAAAGAAGATAAAGTGTATAATTGTACTCCAATTGATGAATTAAAAGATTCTAAAAATGTTAGTATATATGGATATGTTACGTCTATTGAAGATAAGATAAGTTCCAAAGGAAATCCATATATGTTAATTGGGTTACAAGGGAAAAGTGGAAAATGTAATATTTTTGTTATGAAAAAAAATTATTACTATTTGAAAAATAAAATTGAATATTATTTGAATAAAGTTGTTAAAGTCAATGGCAGTTGTAATAAAGGTACAATATTTGCAAATAGTATTTCTATTATGAAATCTAGTGTTACAGAATATTATATTGATTTAAAAACAATGGATAATACAAAAAAAGTTTCAAAAATCTTAAATGATAATCAGGAAGACGGGTATATTCCTCTTACAATAAATTGCCATTGGTTAATAAACTCTAATGGAATTTATTATGAATCTGAAAAACCTAAATTATGTATTATAAATGTAACGGATGAAATAATATCAAATTTAGATAAATTATTAATTCAAATAAAAAAATGGTAGGAACTAATCCTACCATTTTTCTCTATATGTTTTTACAAAATGTTTTATAAAAATACCATAAATCACAATGCGGGCTATTTCCTGTAACACAATGAATAACATCAAAAATGTTAATAAAAAATTGATCAGCTGGAACTTTTAATCTGTAATCATATAACATCTTCTTACCTTCCGGTGAATCAAAATAATCATATATTTCCTCTACATTATCAAATGTTTTTATGTTTTCAAGTAAATATTTAAAACAAATACAAAATCTTTGGAATCCTAATCCTCCAACAAAATACTCTCTTGGAAATTGTTTTCCTTTATTTTCAAGTACTTTTGCATATGTTTCTTCAATAAGTTTTTCCTTATTAATTCTAACTCGTCTAGGATATAATAAAGAAAGTATGTAACGTGGATCACCATGAGGAACTTCTACCGGATAATCAATATAATCTATAATCTTATTTAATTTCATCAGATTAATGATATATTCATCAAACTTATTTATTGCTTCATTCTCATCCCAAAGCAATACTTTTTCAATTACATATTTAACACACATGATTGCTTTTTGTTCATTTGTGTTACTTGCTGTTGTTCCATAAAAATTGCACACATCAACGTGTGGCATACGCCCAATTAGGGTATCTTCATATTCTGTTATCAAAGAATCCATATAATCTAGTCCTCCTTTTCTTAATAATAATATGGTAGAAAAATTGAATATCTGCAAAAAAATATCATTTTATTTTTACAATAAAATATAAGAAAAAGGAGTATGACTTATGTTTGGATTATATTATAAAACTATATATAGAAACCAATTAACCGGTGAAACACGGTTTTACATAGTCCCTAAAGTTCAATGTGAACATTTAAATAATGGACTTCTTATGTGTGAAGGAAAAATAGGAATATATTTACCAAATACTCCAATAGAGGTTATAGGTGAATTTAAAGGAAATGTTTATGAAGTTGAAAGTGATTTTATTCCATATAATACAAAAGAAAATACTATATCCTTATTAGAATATGCAACAGATGAATTGACTGAAAAACAAAAAGAAAAAATATCTGAAGAATGTGACAATGATTTATTTTATTTTATATCAACAAAAACTTGCTATGAAAAATTAGCAAATATTATAAAAAACAAAAATAAAGAAGATCAAATTATTTCAGATATTGTATATAAAATATCTGAATTAAAAACTCATGAAGATATGACTAAAGAATTAATGTCATATGGAATAGGCCTCGATAAGATAGAATTATTGTATAAGAAAAAAATCAATTTAGAAAAACTTGAAAACGATGTTTATATGACATTTGCAATGTATGATATTCCTTTAGATAAGGCGGATATGTTTTGTAATCAGAATAATTTATATGAACAGTATTCTATTAATAGACTTAAGGGCTATGTATATTTTGCCCTTAATAACATACTTCAAGCAGGGAATACCTGTTGTACTTTAAAACAATTACTGAATGGAACAAATTATTATTTAAAAAACAAAAGTTTGGAAAAAACAGAAATTGATATGTCTGTTCTATATTTATGTCTAACAAAATTAGATAAAGTTGTAACATTAGATTTTTTTGAGGGTGAAATATATGTTTATATAAAACATGTATATGAAGAAGAAATTAAAACTATTAGAAATATAAAGAGATTGATAAATAATAAAACAACTTTTGAATTTAATGAAAAAGATATAGATATAATAGAAGATAAGTTTAATATTCATTATAATAAAGAGCAAAAAAATGCTTTTAATTCTTTAAAAACAAGTGGAGTTAAGATTTTAACGGGACCTCCGGGTTCCGGAAAAACAGCAACAATTAATGGTTTAATAGCTTCTTTTGCAATGCATAACAAAGGGAATATAAAGTTAGCTGCTACAACGGGTATGGCATCAAAAGTAATGAGCAAAGCCTGTAATAAAGAAACCGAAACAGTTAATATTATGTTAAATGTAATTCCTTATCAAGATACTGCAACAGGAAAAAGTTTAAATGATCCTATTGATGCAAATTTAATTATTGTAGATGAAATATCAATGATAGGATTACAATTATTTTCTATTTTAGTAGATGCTACAACAAGTGGTTCTATTTTGATACTTGTAGGAGATGAAGACCAACTTCAAAGTGTAGAATATGGAAATATTTTACATGATTTAATAAAGAGTGGGCTGATAGAAGTATATAGACTTACAGAGATATTAAGACAGTCAGGCGTTATATGTTCAAATGCAAAAAAAATTAATAAAGGAGAAACAGATTTAGTTGTTGATTCTACTTTCAATATATATTATTTAGATGATAATATGTCCATAATAGAAAAAATAAAAGAAAATATTAATAATAAAAATTATCAAATATTAGTCCCCATAAAAGGTAGTCCAATTGGAACAGAATCTTTAAATAATGTATTTCAAAAGAAAA
>OKRZ01000408.1_pt1 | contig 32400 bp, 33 predicted proteins | sample 1601141 | NCBI WGS metagenome assembly OKRZ01 (sample SAMEA3541524, study PRJEB24748) | human gut metagenome | biome: human gut; feature: human-associated habitat; material: faeces | place: China | collected 2012
CAACGATAAAATAAAACTTTGCCACCGTATTGCGACCGGCATAGAAATCTCTAAGGCTCTTGACTGAATAGTATGCCAAAGCGGTTTTGCCGCTACCTTGTGTATGCCAGATGATACCGCTCTTTACGCCAAGATCGAGTTTCTTGCGGATCGCAAGCGATGCGAAAAGTTGCTGGTAGCGCATTACATGCTTTTCCAATCGTTTTGCCTTAGTGCCGTCTTCGAGTTCAATCGTACGGTCAACGTATGCAAAGCCATATCTGAGCAGGAACAAGAATCGCTCAAAACTCAACATTGATGTGAGAATGCTGTTGGTTGGTGTTGTCCTAGCCTGATTTGTCTCGTACTCCGGCAGATTCTTTACAGCGATACAGTTCCTGTGGCGCAATATGCGTTGCTCGACACCTTCTTCAAGAGGGTGCAGATGTACATTAGCCACAAAACTCTGGTCTTGCTCTCTGAAAACGTTGAAGAATGCTTTTGTTTTCGATGTACAGCTATAAAATGCGCCCTGAATGGGGACACGATTCTCGTTGTCGTAGTTCTGATTGTTGGAGAATATCATCAACTGGGTGATATTCAGGAACGGACGGAATGCTTTGTTGCGCATCCGTCGGTTGATACGCTCACGTTCGGCAAGAATACCCTCACGATTGTTGGGTTTCTTAACTTCAATAAAGGCCAACGGCATACCATTGATAAAACATGTTATATCTGGGCGGAAATTATCACCGCTGTCTTCATCTTCGCAAGTGAACTCGGTCGTGATATGCCAACTGTTCTGATATGGGTCTTCGTAATCAATCAATTTTACACCGCTGTTAGACGATAGCATTTCATAAAATTCTCTACCAAGATTGTCATTCTTGGCTTCGCTGACTATCCGTTCCAATAGTTGTGATATTTCAAGATCCGTCATTGTTGGATTCAACTTCTTGATGGATTGCTTGAAAATAGGTGTAATGATATTAGTGCGTTTGTCATACTCTGGAATATCATCCAGATATGTATATCCAAGTCGGCAAAGATGCATCGCTGCCGGAACTTGGACGCGAGTATTTTCGTTGAAGTTATTTCCCTTCATGGTCTCCGTAAGGTGTAGAGGGTTCACATGCCATCAAAACTTCATCGGTGGCATTAAGCAATGTGCGAATATCTACTTTAAGTGATTGGGCAATCTCGTGTAAGGTTTCCAGCGACGGTTGTGCGGTATTAGTACACCATTTGGAGACGGTCGCTGGGTCTTTGCCAAGCGTCTTGGCCAGCCAGAGGTTGGTCTTGTGCTGCTCGGCTAGAACTACTTTCAATCGGTTTATGTATTTTGCCATTGCGTTCTGATTTGCGAATTGTGCAAATTTAGTGAATTTCTCTGATGCGACAAAATCTTCGTGCCAAATAATTTTGTCAGTTCAGCTAATATCACTAAATTTGCAAATAACATCAATGTATAATATCATGCCGACAAATAGTATAAATATTGACACTGAAAGGATAAATAGGATAAAGGTTGTTCTGGTAGAACAGAATCGAACAGGCAAATGGCTTGCGGAGCAATTAGGCAAAAATGAAGCTACCGTTTCTCGATGGTGCTCGAATTCTTCTCAGCCCTCTTTAGAGATGCTTGTGAAAATAGCCTCAATATTGAATGTTGATCCTCGCCAGTTAATTAATGGCGGAAAATATTTCAATTTTGACAACGAATAATTCCATACAGCTTATATCTAATAACATTGAACAGCTAATAATACATGATACCTCCATTTCAACAATATCTTTATCCGTTTCTCAAACTCATGGGGGATGATAAGGTAAGAAATATATCGCAGGTGAGCGACGATCTCGGCAAATTAATGAAGCTTACCGAGGAAGAACTCGCTGAAACCTATGAAACAAGTGGACAAAACCGCCACCGAGGCCGCTGTGGTTGGGCTCGTACCTGGTTTCTCAAAGCCGGCTTGCTTGATTCTCCCAAACGAGGACATTTCGTAATCTCGAAATCAGGCAGAGATCTCTTGGCCTCGGGTCAAACAGATATTACTCAAAAGTTTTTGATAGATCATTACCCAAGTTTCGCTTCCTTTGCCAAAACGAAGAAGAAAGATAAGAATGTCTCTAATTTAGAAGAGCCACATGACACATCTGACCCAATGAATCAAATGGAGGATGCATTTGCTCAGCTGAATAACAAACTCATTGATGACTTATTGCAATATATCAGCGAGCAAGATCCCAAGTTCTTCGAAAAACTTGTGGTTGATTTACTTGTGGCAATGGGTTATGGTGGAGACTTTGAAGATGCCGCAAAGGTAACGCAATTCTCAAACGATGGTGGTATAGACGGCATTATAAAGGAGGACGCTCTCGGACTCGATAAAGTATATCTTCAAGCTAAGCGATGGAAAGAAACAAACATTGTTGGCGCGCCAGATATTCATAAGTTTATGGGTGCACTTATGTCAATAGGAGCATCTAAGGGTGTATACATTACAACATCCAGTTTCTCAAAAGCAGCTCTTGATGTAGTTGCCTCCAATAAAAGTCTGAAACTTGTGCTAATCGATGGCAAACAACTCGCTAAATATATGATAAAATATAATGTAGGTGTTATATCACAACACTCTTATATAGTAAAGCGCGTTGATACCGGTTACTTTGAAGGAGAGTAACACAAGTATAATAATATTTGGGATACAGCTTTGCATGGAAATAGGATTTGTGAGTTTTAATCAGGAGGCTTTGAACCGGGCTAACAAGGTTATGAAGCTGTTGCAGGGTCAAGGCGCAATTGATGAGCTTGGCCTTGGACGTATTCGTGATGCTTTCTCAAATACGATGTTTCCGGGTATGTCGGTCTTGCAGACTCATGCTAAATATTTTCTGCTGATGCCCGCGCTCTACTCTTTTCTTGAGAAGACCCGCATTGCGGATGTTCGGGAAGCCCGCACGATTGTACGCGACCAAGAAATCCGAATGACTTATCGCCTAATGGATGGTTCGGCAAAAGATACTACAGGTATCATCGGTGCGGATATGCTACGCCGGGGAGAGGGATATGTAAAGTACGATCCGACATACGTGTATCAGGCCGGTATGGAAATATATGGACTCATTCCCCGTGGTGGCAATATTTATGCTACTCTGGCCGAGCGCTCAGCAATCTATCAAAACTCCCCTAAAAAGCATAAGGGGAATGACGAAACCGGAGATGATTCAGATGACCTTCCCGGCAACAGGCAGATTTACAAGATGTGTGGCGAAGACTATGATTTCAGTCATCGTGAACCTCTCGACATTAGGTTGACGCGTCGGGAAGCAGAGTTTTTGAAAAATCAAATAATTCGGAATACCCAAGGATCTCTGTTGAGTTATCTGCTTGATAGCGGATTGTATGAAACAGCAACGAATTATCTTTTCGAAGATTTGGGCGATATTCTACAAGACAAACTTCCAAAGGAATTATATCGGATGTATGAGTTGGCTTTGCGATTCTCTCGATTTGCCTGTCTTTTGAGAACCCGGTATGCGATGCTATATGATATTGCAGTTGGAGCAGACGAGGCAGCCGAAGGCGAATTAGCAAAATTTGACACAATTCTTGAAGACCATCGCGAAGATTTTTCACCGGAAGCCATTGATGAAATCATTCGATTTGTCTCATCAAGAGTCACTGAGGAGTCGTGCAAAACATTTATTCAAAAATCGGCAAAACTGATATCTGAAAAGAACTTTGCCGAACTTGACCATCAGATTGCTCTACGCGAAAAGACAATCAAGGGATTGAAGCGTAGCAAACTCATCAATGCAAAAGAATTTGAGCCGGGAAAGCCGTTTGAGTCACCGACGATGATGGCTTATCGATGGAATACGATAGTGCGTACAGTTTTATCTGAAATCAAGGAGGGGCTGAAAGATGAATGATTTGGTATATAACGAAATAGTCGCTACTCCGGGCTATGAGTTGGAATTTGCAGTCGGCACTACATATAGTCTTGATGCAGAAGCTTTTCTTGCCATAGCACTTTCGTTTGCGAGGCTGGGAGATGTGACTGATGCCGATTTTCAGTCGCCGTTTCGCTTGCTCGAAGGTTTGCGCCAGGCAAACAGCAAGGTGGCTATATTCTGCAATCGTGGCGGTTTGCAGCCACCAGTGCGGATGAACCCGCTCTACGCCATGCTTGATAAGAGCGTATTTGAGGTGGCTGACGAACGCAAGGGAAACGAACTTGCCAATTTCCATCCCAAAGTTTGGGTTATAAAAGAACGCTCGCTTGATAATCCGAACAAAAGACTGGTAAAGCTCATTGTTATGAGCCGTAATCTAACCAAAGATACGAGCCTTGACTGCGCTGTAAGTATGACTGCGCCGTTAGGAGTCAGGACTAATGCCGAACTGCGCCGTAAGCATCAGCCGCTTAAAGACCTTCTACTGATTTTAGCAGAGAAAGCAAATACTGACAAACGCAAGAAAATACGGAAGCTCGCCAACGAAATTGACACAATGGGAGCGTTTGAACTTGAACCACCCTATGAGGGTTACGAAATTCTGCCGATTCACTTTGGAGAAAATCTAAACTCTGAAATAAATTTTGAAACTGAATTACCTGGAGAAAGAATGGCTGTGGTATCACCATTTATTGATGCTACAACACTTACATGGCTAAATAATTTCCGACCAAATCAGAAAAAGATATTGATAACCCGTATGGATAGTCTTTCTCCGGAAATTATGGATTTATATTCAGGAGAAAATCGGGAAGTTTGGGTCATGACACAGGTTGCCGAGCAGAACGATATCCAGCCAATGAATCTTCATGCGAAGATGTATTTCTCTTGGGGCCCGAAAACAGGAGGTGTACATCTTTGGCTTGGCTCCGCCAACGCTACTCACAATGGATTCTATCGAAACTCGGAGTTCTTGCTTAAATTGACCCTAAAGCGAGGAAGAGGTCAGTTTGAAGATTTCAAGTCAGAGTTATGCGACGAGAAGAAGCAGATGTGCGAAAGGATAACCTCTTTGCCGGAATTAGAGCCAACTCACGAAGACCATACTCTTGCAAAAAATGTACGCAAAGGACTGATTAACCGCAATAATCTGTCTGCTGAGATTGCGGAGTGCGATGATGCGTATAACGTGATTGTTTCAGCAAAAAAAATCAAAAATATAGAAGGGAAAATCACAATCGCGCCAATACAAGAACCGGGGAACGAGGCAGAACTTACACCTCAACTGTTGCAATGTACAATCAAGGTAGCCTCCCGCTCACATCTGTCGGAATTCTATATAATTAAAGTCATACCTGACGACAAATCCGTTGAACCCATTAAGATGGCGATTAAGATTGCCACTAAAGGTATACCCGACGACCGTGACGACCATATCTTCCAATCGTTGATTGATACCAGCGATAAATTCCTTAACTATGTAGAAATGATGATAACCGACCGTCCGCAAGAATTGGCATCGTTGATGATATCGGATGCTGAGTCCTGGGCAGGTATGGCTAATTCACAGTCCAATCATAGATGCAATAGCCTTTATGAATCTCTCCTGCGCATAGCCGCTACCAACCCGGAACGGCTCGACGATGTGAATGACCTTGTAAATCGCCTTGATGTGAAAATCATACCAGAGTCATTTGCCCAAATGTGTGCCAAATTCAAACAATCAATTAAAAAACTCCGCTAACAATGTCTGCATACGATTTTCAAGAAGCCACAGCAGACCGCATTGCAGAAATATTCCACAATGCGACCATCGATTATGACGGCAAAGAGATAAAGACCGGTGGCCAGCGACGTGTTCTCCTTGCTGATGAGGTAGGATTAGGCAAAACGCATGTGGCTAAAGCCGTTATTGACCGAGTGAGAGCAATGCGCAAGGAGGTCAATGACGATATGTTTCGTGTTGTCTATGTTTGCTCCAACATGAGCATTGCCAATCAGAATATTGAAAAGCTCGGAGTAAAAAACAAAGCAGATGTAACGGAAAGTCGATTATCCATGCAGCATCTCACCATTCGTGAACGCGAAGCCAAGATTGTTGACACGGAAAATAGCGAGATGGGCGAAATCATCATCCCGCTTACTCCCTCCACCTCATTCTCATTACGTGGCAGCAGCAAGGGAAATGCCAATGAACGCGCTCTTATTGCGACTATATTAGCCCGTTTCAATGAGTTTGCTGATTTTCGACCCCAGCTCTCCAAACTATTCCAAGGCTGGTCTGGTGACAATGGATGGGATTATTGGCTAAAGCATTATTCGAGAAGGGTTGATAAATTGGGCGAGGCGTATATTGCGGATGTAAAACGCTATCTTTATCAACATGACACGTATTTAGGAATTAAACAGGAACTTCTAGAAAATTTCAGCAATGGCAATGTCGATGATTTAGATAGCACTCGTATTATCAACCTACTGCGCCGTATATTTGCCGACCTCAGTCTTTCGATGCTTGAACCGGATCTTATCATAATGGATGAGTTCCAGAGATTCAGCTCCTTGCTTGATTATAACGATGACAGTGAGCAAGGTGCGATTGTAAAGAAATTTTTTGAGCAGGAAGGTGGGCAACAGCCCATGATATTATTGCTGTCGGCAACTCCTTACAAACCATTTTCCACTCTTGAGGAATTGACAGAATACAATGCTGATGAGCATTATGAGGATTTCAATAGACTGATGGACTTTCTTTTTGTCGGAGAGAATAAATTCCGTGAATTGTGGTCCGATTACTCCCATAAACTTTCGCATCTGCGCACGGAGCAATTTGACGTAATTCTTGCATCTAAAGTGGCGGCAGAAGATAAAATGTGCGAAGGTATGTGTCGTACAGAGCGTCTTAACGAAGGACTCATCTCATCAAAGGCAGTTGGAGAGGTGCCGATTGATACCGATGACATTCTTTCATACTGCGAAATGCAGAAAATAGTAGAGGCCTGCAAGAATGCTTCTGAACGCAGCACTAATCATCGGTTCTCTTGGTCAAATGTGCCGATGGAATATGTGAAATCTTCGCCATATCTGCTTTCGTTCATGGACACATACGAACTAAAGCAAAAGATTGATGCCATTTACCGTGGTGGCTTCAAGGACTTGCCGGATCCATCGTCGCTGGCGCTTTTACGGGAGAATGATATAGCTCAATTCCATAAAATTCCCATGCATAATGCCCGTATGCAGTATCTGCGCGACATGATGCTGCCAAAAGGTCGTGGCGCGGAATTGTTGTTATGGATCCCCGCTTCGCGTCCATACTATACTACAAACGCCGAGAATCCTTTCGTCAAGAATTCCGATTTCTCCAAGACCCTTGTATTTTCCGCATGGGAGATGGTACCACGAATGATTGCCACCCTCATGACCTATGAAGCGGAACGTGAGGTTATATTCTCCAAATATAAGAAAGCGGGATATGACAAACGTACAGGCGGTAATCGACTGAAAGCCGATGCACAGAGCATCCTTACCCATCCATCTAAATTCCTTGCATCGCTTTACAATCCATCGGAGCACTTTGGAGAGAAACTGCATCTGATTAAAGCGAGTGTGAGAAAGCAAGTCAGCGAGGCAGTAAACGGTATTCCCATTTCGGAGCGTCGCAACTATGGTAAAATACTGCGAGTAATTGAGTGGCTCGATAATCGCGAGTCAGAAAAGCCTGATGAGATGCCGTCAAACACCATAGATGTTCTTACTGATATGGCTATCGCCGCACCGGGCGTATGTTTATATCGAATTTTAGAGGATATTGATAAATCGAGAGAAACTTCAAAAGGTTTTATCACAATATTCAACCGTCGCATATCGGGGTATGTCATTGATAAGCTTCAAGATAAATATCACGAAGATGAGTTTTTCCTCGATGGCGTAATGGATTATTGCGTAATGGGCAATCTTCAGGCTGTTCTGGATGAATACCGTCATTTATGCTCAACCAATGAGGATTTCATTGATAAAATGAAAGATGCTTTTATCAATGTGTCAACACTTCGCATTGATACGGACAAATCCTTTGGCACCGCAGGAGGAAATAAATTCCCAATGCGGGTATCATACGCTGTGCCCTTTGCCAAGACCAAGAACACTACTGACGATAAAGCCGAAGCACGTAGCAACAATATCCGCACAGCGTTTCAATCACCATTCTACCCCTTCATAGTAGCCAGTACATCCGTAGGTCAGGAGGGTCTTGACTTTCATTGGTATTGCAGAAAAATCGTCCATTGGAATCTGCCGTCTAATCCACAGGACCTGGAGCAACGCGAAGGACGAATAAATCGCTATAAATGTTTGGCAATCCGACGAAATCTGGCAAAAATATTCCCTGAAATTTACAAATGGGATGAATTATTTGAAATCGCCAATCATGAGGTCAAGCAACAATTTGGCGGTCTTTATTCCGGCATGGTGCCCAACTGGTGCCTTCCCAAAGAATGGATTAAAGAGTTCCAGCCCAATATAGAATGGATTGAGCGCATAGTGCCGCAATATCCCATGAGCAGTGATGTTGAAAAATACCGCCGGTTAATTGACGTGCTATCACTATATCGTCTGACAATGGGGCAACCGCGCCAAGAAGAATTGCTTGAAATGCTTGAGTCGCAACACCTCGATAAAGAACAGGTGGAGCATCTACTATTTAATCTCTCTCCAATAACACGAAAAGCAAATGGAACGGAATAATGGAATACCGGTAATCGGAGTGTCTCGGCATCGCCTTGGAACCGATGGCAACGGAGTGACAACGCTTGTCGCTTTCCATGGTTGCGACTTGCGATGCAAATATTGCCTCAATCCGGAAGCACTCGGCTCTGCCGAAGGTGTGCGGAGATATACCCCGGAAAGCCTTTACGAGGAAGTGAAGGTGGATGATATATATTTCCGTTCCACTGGCGGAGGAATAACCTTTGGCGGAGGTGAGCCTTGTCTACGAGCCGATTTCATCGTGAGGTTCAGAGAATTGTGTGGGAATGACTGGAAGATACGCTTGGAAACATCTCTCAATGCGCCCTACTCTAATCTTATAAATCTCGTTTCGGTCGTTGATGAATGGATTGTTGACATCAAAACGGATGACCGTGACATATACGAACGATATACGGGCCAATCTTTTGCCCCGGTAAATAAACATTTGCGTGGGCTCATGTCTCAACTCGGGTATAATTCTGACAAGTTAGTTTTGCGTATTCCGATAATTCCGGGCTATACTACGGTAGAGATGGCAGAGAAAACAAAGCGCAACTTTGAATTGTCTGGAGTTTCTCGATTCGACATGTTTACCTATCACACCGAACGTCCACGAAGAATCAAGTCAAAGATTGAAGGGCTTACTCCTGGTAAGGCAAAATGTGAATTACTTAAAGCATTGCGCAAGGATTTATCTCAACGATACGGAATTCAGTATCGTGAACACGAGTGCGATCACGTGGGTGATTGTCCCGGCACATGTCCGCTATGCGAGGCTGAATTGGAAAGTCTGACGCAGCAAATCAAAGTTATCGCCCCCGAAAAGTTGGAAGTGTCTGACGAGGTGATGGAACTTTGTCAGCTAAATAAGTCATTCTCTTCAAGTACTCTGCCTGAGTCAGGTTCTTCCGAGGCTGAAATCCACGGCTTAGAAGGTCAAGTCAGGACTCTTGATGGTGATGCGACTATTCCACCAGTAGAGGGTGAGATATTGCCGCCCGGTTTGCCGGAACCACCACACTTTGAATTCAAGAAAGTGTTCTTCAAGGAATGTCCGATTGCGAGGCTATCGTTTCATCTTGAAAAAGATGATGAATTGTGGGATGAACTTTGTGAGGGCACAAAAATAGCTCTTGTCCGCGATCGAAAAAACAAGCACGACAAGAATGCCGTTGCTGTGGCTCTTGCCGATGATTATGACGGAGATGTGGAAGACTTCGATTTCGACTTTATCCTCGGCTATATTCCACGCACGGAAAATGCAGAGATTGCCGCGATGATTGATGCCGGCTATACGGATAAGTTTGAAGCCGAAATCACATCCTATAAACGATATGGTAAATATGACGACCGTATCCGCATCACAATCTGGCTCCGAAGCAACGAACCGGTTGAGATTCGCCCCGATTTGTTGAGGCTTCAATCTTTGGGATTCAACGAATGTAAGGCAATGATTGATGAACTCCAACGTCGTGGCACTGTTCATTTTCGGTGGGGATTCTTCAGTGACGGGCCACTCAATCTCCCTGCTGTTGGCGAGGAAGTAGTGCTGATGCGCCGACAGGCAGAAAAGGTATTGATGTTTCGTATGAAAGTCATTGCCGAGGGTGAGAATTGCGCTCCATTCCTTGATGACCCTGAGGAAATACATTGCGTCGATGACAGGGCTATATTTGTAATGGCAAATATTGCAGGGCCTCTTGTCGTTAATCTGAAGGAATTGCATTTTCTTGACATAGCGACTCTCGGCAAGAGGAAAGTCTATGATTGGCTTTCCGTAGAGGAAGATCACGGTCTACGCAAACTGTTTGACAGATTCTACAAAAGTTGGTTGCCTGTCAACAATATTGACATGGATCCATCAATTGATAAACCCTGACACATTGAATATTACGACTTTTGCAAACATTTTATTCCGCAACGGTCATCAAAAAATAATCGAAATATTAAAACAGAAGATATGAGTGAATCGACAATTTCAGTACAAGGGAAAGGTGCAATCCACATTGTACCGGATGTGACACGTCTTGAAGTAACAATCGAACAGTGGTTTGAAAACTACCCCAAAGCATACGAACAAGCCAAAGAGAATTCAACATGGATGGTAAAAATCCTCGAATACAACAAAAAATCTGGCAAGTTGGCCAAAAACATCAAGTTCAACATTGAGGATTATACCGAAAATGAGTATGATGACGACGGTCATTTCATTGGTAAGAAGAAAAACGGTTACATGCTTGAGCAGGTAATCAAAGTTGACCTTCCAATTGACAATGTGCTTGTCAACAATATCGTACGCGGTGTCGGTAAGTTTATCCCCTCGGCTCAGATAAACATAGGCTATACACTCCAAGACGAGCGTCCAAGCCAAATGAAAATGTTGGCGCGTGCCGTAAGCGATGCAAAAGATAAAGCAAAAATAATGGCTGAAGCTGGTGGATGTTCTCTTGGTAAAATAATATCAATTGACTACCGCTTTCAGAATGCTCATGTCGCCTCGCAAGCCCGCTATATCCATTCAAACTCAGAAGCGAAAGCCTCCACAGCCAGTTCACTCGACATCACGCCCGACGACCTTGTTATTTCCGATACGGTAGATGTAACCTTTGAGTTGATTAATTCTTAAACATATCCATTATGTCAAAGAAGTTTGAGATACGAAATAGCACAGCGGAGTTCCTGATCTTTCAGATTGAGGGGAAGGAAGATGGCGTGCAGGTCGTGTACCGCAATGAAACTGTGTGGTGTACGCAGAAAGCTATGGCGCAACTGTTTGATTGTTCTACTGACAATATCGGGCTACACCTAAAGAATATATTTAAAAGCGGTGAACTTCAGGAAGATTCAGTTACCGAGAAATTCTCGGCAACTGCTTCTGATGGGAAGAACTATATGACCAAGTTCTACAATCTTGATGCCATCATCAGTGTCGGATATCGCGTGAACAGTACACGAGCCACGCAATTCAGGCAGTGGTGTACGTTTATTTTGCGTCAGTTTGCCATCCGTGGTTATGTGATTGACAAGAAGCGCATGGAGAACGGATCGTTTATTGGCGAGGACTATTTCGAGCATCTGTTGGCTGAAATCCGCGAGATACGTCTCAGTGAGCGGCGTTTCTATCAAAAGCTGACTGATATTTATGCTACAAGCATTGATTACAATCGTGATGCCCCCACTACCCGACTGTTCTTCAAGAAGGTGCAAAATAAGATGCACTACGCAGTTCATGGTCATACTGCCGCTGAACTGATAATTGACCGGGCTAATGCTGAAAAGGAGCACATGGGTCTCACAACATGGGAGAACGCTCCTAACGGGAAGATTGTCAAGCCGGATGTCAGCATCGCCAAAAATTACCTCAAAGAGAGTGAGCTGGAGGACATGGGACGAATTGTCAACTCTTTCCTTGATTTGGCGGAAGATATGGCAAAGCGTCATATTCCTATGACAATGGAGGACTGGGCTAAGCGTATTGATAAGTTTCTTGATCTTACCGACCGTCCCGTTCTGACTGATGCCGGACATGTATCAGCCGAACAAGCTAAAGAATACGCTGAAACTGAGTTTGAAAAATATCGTGTAATCCAAGACAAACTCTTTCAGTCCGACTTCGACCGCTTCAACGATAATGACCTTCTACCATTGGACATAGAATAATATTTGAGATGAAAGCATTGACATATACTGCGCCGGGGCGGTTTGAATTGATTGAAAAGCCGAAGCCGGAAATTTTGAACCCGAAGGATGCTGTCGTGAGGGTTACTCTTTCGAGTATCTGCTCTTCGGACCTTCATATTCTGCATGGAGCTGTACCTCAGGCTGAGGTCGGTATCACCGTTGGGCATGAATTAGTTGGCATCGTTGAGGCTATAGGTTCGGCAGTCACCAAGGTTAAACCGGGCGACAGGGTTGCCGTGAATGTCGAGACGTTCTGCGGAGAGTGCTTCTATTGCAAACGAGGATTCGTGAACAACTGCACCTCCGGCGGCTGGATGCTTGGATGCCGAATCGACGGCGGTCAGGCGGAATATGTCCGCGTGCCGTATGCCGACAATGGACTGACTCCGATTCCCGAGAACGTCTCTGATGAACAGGCTCTGTTTGTAGGCGACATTCTCGCCACTGGATATTGGGCTGCAAAGATTTCTGAAATCTCCGAGGAAGATACTGTGCTGATTATCGGCGCAGGACCAACCGGATTATGTACTTTGGAGTGTGTGCAGTTGTATAATCCTCGACTGATTGTCGTTTGCGAGGCAGATGAAAGCCGCCGCGAATTTGTGCGCCGGCATTATCCGAATGTCGTTGTAGTAAAACCGGCAGAATGCTGTGAGGTTCTTAAATCATTGACAAAGAACCATGGCGCCGATCGCGTGATTGAGGTTGCCGGAGGTGAGGATACATTTGAACTCGCATGGCGATGCGCCCGTCCGAATGCCATCGTCACGATTGTGGCTCTCTACGAGAAGGAACAGATATTGCCCTTGCCGTGGATGTATGGCAAGAACCTCACGTTCAAGACAGGAGGCGTCGATGCCTGCGACTGCGACAAAATCATGCAGCTCATCTCCGAAGGCAAGATCGACACCACCCACCTGATAACCCACCGCTTCCCTCTCAGCAGCATCCAGGAAGCATACACCCTCTTCGCCAACCGCGCTGACGGCGTCATCAAAACCGCCATCCATCCGGGTTAGGTACACTTAATGTGGAAAATTCAACGGCATCTCGTTTGCTAACAAGACGCCGTCAAGAAGGTAAATACTTAGTTCGATTCAATCTGCCTTTGAATCTTGGCGCGGACCTCATCGAAAGACAGAGGCATGAAATTATTGTTATCTACACCTACATCAAGCTGTGTCGGGCAGAGGTACTGAAGACGTCCGGCGTCAATCCCGGTATTTGAAGGACGGGTATGCACATGACCGAACAGTTGCCACACGTCGTTATGATAGCCTCCTTCAAAGCACAGATAAGGGAAGTGGTTCAAGTAGATTTTCTTCTTTCCGACCTGAATGCACATCGACATTGCAACGTACTCAAACCTGTCTATGAATCCTTGTCGGATATTCTTGAGGTCATGATTACCAAGAACGAGATAAATTCTGCCATTTAGACGGTTGAGAATCTTATTCCACTCTTCAGCTCCACCGAGACAAAAGTCTCCGAGATGGAAGATTACATCATCAGGCCCAACCACTCTGTTCCAGTTTGTGATAATGGTTTCGTTCATCTGATCAATCGTCTTGAACGGGCGATTGCAATATTGCAGTATGTTGGTGTGATTGAAATGGGTGTCGGAAGTGAAAAACAACCGATTACCGTCAAACTTGAAGTTCATTGTCATTTATTTCTATTACGGCATCCCGGCGGAAATCAGCCTGTTCACCATGAAAGGTGTAACCAAGCTGATTGCAGATGCACCGGGTATTACCGATGGTTTTGTTTATGTTTCGATGCGAATGGCCGTATATCCAGTATTCGATGCGGCTGCTGGCGATAAAGTCGCCAAGTTCGGATGTAAACGCTCCGTTTATCGGGCTACCCTTGAACTCGTCGGCCATAAGCTCGAACGACGGCACATGGTGAGAGGCGACGATAATGTGCTTTGCGTTACTCAGCTCCACACTTCTCTCTATGAACTCACGGCAACGCTCATGCTCCTGATTGAAACGCTGTGCCGACAGCCGGAACTGTCCGTTACGTATGCGATGGAAGTCGGTCACTCCGCGTTCGGTCTGATACTCATCCCATGGATGAATCATCGCCCAAAGAGTTGACGCGATGAGATCGATATTGGGAGCCAACTGAATCACACAGTTATAGCACACCTTGACATTGGGCCGAATATCGAGTTGCCAGCTTTCGTGAAGGTCATTTATATCGAAGCTTTTGTATAGCTCATGGTTTCCGGGAATTACGATAGTTTGCCTAAACGCCTCGGCGCACCAGTCCCAGAAGGGATGATGCGCGTAGTTGTCATCACCGAGATAGCCGATGTCGCCGGCCAATATCAGAACATCGCCAGTAGCTGCCAGCGGATTATCTTTCAGCCAGCGGCTGTTTTCATGAAACTCCAGATGGAGGTCAGATGCGTATTGTATTTTCATATTTCCTTATTGTTAAGTTGTTAAGCGAAAGGACTTACCTTCTCAAGCTTATTCCATTTAGTGTTTGCGATTATTTTCTTTATAACATGCTTGCCTACTTCATCAGCATAAGGAAGTTTCATCTGGCTACCGATGTCATCGCCCTGCATATATCGATACGCATAAGGGGTAATCTCTACATAGTCGGTTTCCTTCAAGATTCCGAGAATATGCTCGACTTCTCCCAATTCAACCGAGATTCCGGCATCATACAATCCTACGACAGCTCGGAAGCAATCATCAAGATTCCAATAACTAACGGTGCCGACATAAAAATGCCATTGTCCATTGGTATATTTAGGGTACATGTGAACTCTCGCATACACCACATCAAAGCCGTGATAAGGTGAGACATCGCTCTTCCATCTTCTGAAATCACCCTCAGAATCAAGATTATATTCTCTTGCCTCATATCCTTTGCTTGAATTCCGGAAGACCTCGAAATCATCTCCAGACATCTTGCCATATACAGCTTCGTATGCTATACGCCAATAGTGCATATAGCGTCTGAGGGTCATCTCAGAGAACAGAGTAGGCTCGCCCTAATTCTCATATATGTTGATTACACGAGGTATATCGATTCCGTCATAGCTATTATCAGGAATCAAAGAGTTCAGGACTGACCTCTTTATCAACCCTTCTCTCCGATAGTAACTCAAATATTTCTCGACATACGAATTATATTGTTCGGGCGCAGACAAGATGTTGTCTACGAGTCCGGCAACATACTTCTCGATTTTTGAGAATATTCCGGCGAGTTCATCCTCATAGAAACAATGGCAGGACTTACGATCTTCCTTGTCACAAAATACATGATGGTCATAAGTGTCTCCGGTGAGATAGAGATAATGGCGATTCTTATAGGTTGATACCGACAATCTATACCACTCCCACCTCTTGCCCTTGACTTCAAACCAAAGACTTCTCCTCTCATCGTCGCCCATTGGAGCCAGGCGACTCATCGATCCATGTATGCTGCGTATGATATCAGCACACATCCCTGAAACGGCAGTCACGTCAAGACCGCGACTGTCGGGGAGGTAGAGGATGTCTGACTGAGTCAAAGCATTTTGGCGATATAATTTCTTTTGATCATTAAATCTCATTTTCATTAGAGTTATGCGTCATAAGACGCGATTATTGAAATGTGTGTCCGCAGCTAATCGCGATGGAGAAGGTTATATCGGTGAGGACACAAAAAAACGACTGTCGGGAAGTTAGGTAAGGACTTTCCGACAGTCGTTATATCTCAGTAGTCTGTATTTGTAGACTAACTTATGTGAGTTGGGTTACTGAAACAAAACGGTCGGACAGCTCTGCAATATGATGTGCCTGTTGTTGACGGCATAAGCACACAAGCATTGCGTTCAAAGCCTTTTAAGCCCTGAATTCGTTTGCTAATTAATATGTTGCAATGCTGTCTTGCCATTTGTTTCAGATTTTGTGGGCGCAAAGTTAATATTTTTTCACAAATCCACCAAATTAATTTTCTGCACGTAACAAAAGTATGATATATCATACCCCATTCAGCCAATTTCAAGTCAAATTATAATAGAGAGATCTACAGTATGGTTTATTGTACTTTTATTTGGTGGTTTCAGAAATTCTCCTTATTTTTGCAGAAAAGTTTATTATGTCAGACTATGGAACTGATGGATATAATGAAACAGCGCAGGGAAACGCTTTCCCTCACCCAACAGGATCTTGCTGAAATGTCGCAAGTGGGTCTTGCTACAATCAAGGATATTGAGCGTGGCAAGGGTAATCCTGCACTTAGCACCGTGAAGAGAATTCTTGATGTTCTTGGCATTGAGATTGAATATCGTATAAGGCAGACCGTATGAAACAGCTTGAAGTATATTTCAATGAAATAAAAGCCGGTATATTGACGGAGAAGCACCCGGGACTCGGATATTCTTTCCAATATTCCGAAGATTATCTTGACTCTCCCATGCCTCCGATTTCCGCGACGTTACCCAAAAGAACAGATGCTTTTTATTCTGAGCACTTATTCCCTTTCTTCTCCAATATGATTCCGGAGGGAGCAAACCGCCGTGTGATTTGCCGCTCATTGAAAATTGATGAACAGGATTTTTTCGGACTGCTTGAGGCGATGGCTGACAGAGATTTTATAGGAGCCGTTAATGTCAGGAGGATTACCAATGATTGAAATAAAGAACTGTCCTTCTTCTCTTGTAGAAGGATTTGACACTTATAGCCCGAAATACGCCAAATTACTATTTGGTAAAACAAAAGTGAATCCAATACTTGGATTTGACATTGACGAGTTCCGAAATGTCGGCGAGATTGCGGATGCCATGCACCGCATATCGGTTTCAGGTGTTCAGGAAAAATTCCCGGGTATAATAAATGCTGATACTATCAATATAGCAGGCGACAATGAGCGTTCGACACATATATTGAAACCTGCACCGTGGGACAAGACTCTTCGTGACCGCAAGATGATTCCTGCCAACGAGCATCTTACCATGCAGATTGCCTCACAGATTTACGGCATACAGACAGCGGCCAATGGTCTATGCTTTATGCCCAAAGGTCAGCTGGTGTATATTACACGACGTTTCGACATTCTCCCCAATGGGTCAAAACTACCGATGGAGGATTTCGCCTCGATAATAGGCAAGAATGAACAGACCGCCGGACTCCAGTTCAAATACAACGGTTGCTATGAAGATATTGCCAAAGCAATAAGAGCAAATGTCGCGGCATGGATGGTTGATATGGAGAGGTTCTTTGAACTTGTCGTGTTCAATTATATCTATGCCAACGGTGACGCACATCTGAAGAATTTCTCTCTTATTCTTGATGGGCAGGATTACCGTCTGGCCCCGGCTTACGACCTCATCAATACCAGCCTACATGTCAATGGCGATGACTTCGGTCTTGACGGTGGACTGTCATCAGATATAGAAAAGAGCGACATCTACGACAGAACCGGCCACCCCTGCCGTCTGGATTTTGAGAGATTCGGAGACAAAATCGGCTTGGTGAAAAAACGTGTAGACAGAATCTTAAACAAATATATCGGATTCCCTGAAGAAGCAAAGCGACTTGTTGACCACAGTTTTCTAACCGAAAAGCTGAAACGCAATTATGTCCGCATCGTAAACGAGCGAATAAACCGTTTCAACAGATTTTCAGAATAATATCAATTTAGCCCATACAAAAATGTCAAAAGCAAAACTAAAAAAATATATGTCGGCTCTATCAAAAGAACAGGTTGTCGATATTATGTTCCAGTTATACGATGCGAGCAAGGAAGCGAACGCATGGCTTGAGTTTTATATGGAACCCAATAGCGATGCCGAGCTTGAAAAATATAAGAAGGCAATACGCAGCCAATTCTTTGGCCGCAATGACTGGCCCAAAGATCCGAGTTTCAGAGAATGCAATAAACTGATAACCTCATTCAAGAAACTTGTACCTGACCCACATGCCATTGCCGACCTGATGCTATATTATGTTGAGCAAGGATGCAGCCTGACCGCACAATACGGTGATTACGATGAGCCGTTTTACACCGCTCTTGAGAACAATTTCAACAAAGCGGTTAAATTTATATCATCTAACGGACTAATGTCAGAATACTCGCCACGCATGAAAAAGATGATTGAGTCTGTGGAATGTTGTGGATATGGCTTTCCGGATACATTGTGGGACATCTACTATGAATACGCAGAGGATTGATTAAATTCTTTTTAAGGCCTGGATTCTTCAATTGGGTAGAACAAGAGTTGCACTTTTTCTACCGAATAACCATGCTTCCATTACACTTTTTCAAACGAATAACCGAGGATGTGCTACACTTTTTCAAACGAATCGATAATGACCTCGTATCGGTCGTTTGCACATCTTAGTTAAAACAGCTATCTTTGCGGGTACAAAAACACAGGCCCGGGAGGGTTGGAGAAAACGATTTTCAGAAGATAAAATCGGAGCAAATTCGGGCTTTTGTACCCGACGATTTGCAATCAATTGAGCGGCAACGTGTTCTACGCACTGCATCGGAAGTCAATCTCAACCTCTCTGCCAAGCAGCCGCTCCTAAGGATCCGGGATACTTTTTACTTGAATCTCATTTCAGAGTCAAGGCACATTTGAATTGACGGCTCAGAATACTCCGGTATTACCGGTAATGAATTGATAGTGTCAACAAGTGTGGAATATGATGGGTTCATATCCTCAGGCGCCATATAAAAGCCACTGAGAATCGTCCATAGATCCTCAAAATCTGAATTATGGAAATATTCCAGCTAAATCATATGACGATGTTTTTACTGCAAAGTAAACATCAATATGATGCATCTCACGTTACAGATTTGAATAGCAAAAAGATATGATGCAATCATTGCTGTTGCAACCGGAAAAATAGGCACTACACATTATCATTATTACAGAGATGGTGTGTTTGAATGATTTGAACCACTATTAGACTTTATGGGAGGTGATAATTGTGTTGGTGTGAGCGTTGATAGTAATTCTAACATTTCCGGAAGTCACATACCAGTTTTTGCCTTTGCGTTCAAACTTTGCGGAATCTTCAAGAATGAGAGTGCGACAAAAATTAACGGCATCAATGTATTCTCCTAAGTCAAGATTTCTCCTGATGCGTTCAACACCCAATGGAGTTGTATGCAGATTCGTTATGCTGAAAGGGTATTCTTTAGCCATTATATCAATTGGTCTCAGCCGTCAACCGATAATTCATCAAAAAGTTCAGGTAAATCGCCCGTATTGATGTGATAGTCGTAATCAGTCATCATCTCATCAACGGGATTTTCGCAGTATTCATTATCTTCGTAGTCCATCAGTCGTTTTGTTTTTGGATTGTATCAATCTGTTCCCAGGACCATCTGTAAATGAAATAGAATCTTGGATTACTGAACTGCAAATCCCAGTTGCCTGATTCATGGGGCTCAATATATCCGAAAAAGAGATCTGGCGCAGAACAGTCTTTTCACTTATATGGCATTGACCATATCAAGCCTCGCCAGATAAAGAGGGGGCACTTGTTTCGTTTTGCAAGCCTATTTGGTATCCGCTTCCTCATAATCTTTACGGTGACTTATCACCTTTTTCATGTTTGTCTGCGCCCACTCTGTAAGTTGCTGAATCAAGGGGAGGAGGGATTCCCCGACCTCGGTTAGCCGATATTCCACTTTTGGTGGAACTACGGCGTACACTTTTCTGTCGATGAATCCGTCTGCTTCCAGTGTGCGCAGTGTCGAGGATAGCACTCTTGATGATACATCCGGAATCAAGCGGCTGAGTTCGTTGAACCTGACAACGCCCTGTTCACCGATGATAAGCACGGTAAGGAGTGCCCATTTGTTGCCGAATCGCGCTATGACGTTCCTGACAGGGCACATCTCTATTATTGAACCGGTTTCCTCTTTCTTTCTCATACTCTATGGTTGCTAACTTTTAATTACAAAGTTAGTAAATTATCCCGATATACTATCATAGGGTAAATCACGCATTGATTGGCAGGAAAAAAAAGCAAAGTACGATAAAAATTTTTCTTCCTGATAATCAGTAAAACCGATAAAAAGGTTACTATGGGCGGAAAATGTAACTCCTTGACAAACGGTTGATTGTGTTTTAACTTTGCGCTCGGAAAAATCGAAAAAGCAAACGATATGGATAGCAAAAGTCTCAATCTTGAAGTGATGGACAAATTCATCGACTTCATAAATACCGGGAACGTGGCACTCGGTCAGTCAATAATCTCACCGGATGTTGTGTTCTATGCGCCCACTTCTCCGGAACCAATGCACGGGTTCCAAGGCTATACTGCCGTTCTTGACATGATGCGCGGCGCCATGCCCGATGTGCGCTGGAAAGCCGAGGAATTTATAGCTGACGACAACAAAGTGATGGTACGCTTCACGATGACCGGCACACAGACCAACCCATTTATGGGTATGCCTGCAAGCGGGGAAAAAGTATGTGTAACCGCCATGAACATCTACGAATTCAAGGATGGTAGGATTATCCGCGAGCATGGGCTGCCGGATTTGTTTTCGATGCTCGTCCAGTTGGGGGCTATCCCGGTACCGCAGAATTGACACAAAAGAACAACAATCATTAACATTAATATGTACAGCTATGAAACAGATTCAGGCATTCGTAAAAGGCACTAATTTCAGTGCCGCCAACTTCGGCAAACTTGCCGACATCAAAGACTACGTTCTCGAACTCGGCCCGGAAGTCAGGATTCCCGGCAAAGTGTTCGGTGGTCAGGCAGTAGGCGCTACCGGCGGAGAGTTCTCCTTCCAGGTGTTCGCTCCCGGTCAGGAAACCGGTTTCCTGCACACTCACAAGAATCATGAGGAACTGTATTTCTTCCTCAGCGGCAACGGCGAATTTCAGGTTGACGGGGATGTCTTTACGGTTGAAGAAGGCAGCGTAGTCCGGGTGGCACCTGATGGTCGCCGCAGCGTGCGTAACAACGCCACTGAACCGCTTGTAATGCTTTGTGTGCAGTATCGCGGCAATGCGTTCACTTCCGAAGATGCAACGGATGGCAACATTCTCAATGAACTTGTAAAGTGGTAATTCTCAAAGACGATTCTAACATCCGGAAATATTCCGATGCTTTGGATTTTCTTTTCAGTAACACTGAAATAAAAAGCGTGGTCATCCGATTCAAATCGGGTGGCTACGTTCTCTGTCTTGAAATCAGAAACGGCAAGACTGAAATCATCGTTTATAAGTTGTGAATGCACGGCAGCTGGAGTCCGTGGCCCATGTGAATTCCGGTGAATTCTTCCGCGATATGTCCGTCGTTCCGGAATTATTTAGTAGCTTTGCATTTAGGAAGACCCGAATCTGGGAATGACCGACCGACGCAGAGATTTCACGGCAAAACCGGCAGGCTGTTAAGATTCTCCGTTGTCGTCACACGCTGTGGTCGGACATCAGATATTCCGGAAGTGTTTTTGCTTTCAAGATGATTGAATTAAACAGAATTGAAAAGGCCCTGCGTCTGATGCATTTTGAGAATAATGGTAATATTTTCTCAAAAAGTTATGATGTATCCGACCGACCGCTTATTATCGACATAGCAAACAATCATATTAAATATGAAGATATTGGCATTACAGTAACCCGTAATACCACTTCAAATTTCGATGAGCCCGAATCCCTTGTTGTACTTGAATGTGTGGATCGTCTGTTGACTAAGGGCTATCAGCCACAACATCTGGAGTTGGAGCCGCATTGGAAACTGGGGCGAGGGGCCAGTGGCGGATTCGGCGATATATGGATTCGCACGAAAACAGCCTCAGAAGGCGGCATAAAAGTATCTTCCCTGATGATAATCGAGTGTAAGACCTATGGTGCGGAATTCAACTCGGAGTGGAAGAGAACACTTATAGACGGTGGTCAGCTTTTCTCTTATTTTCAACAGGAGCAGTCGACCAGGTTCCTCTGTCTGTATACCTCGTGTTTCAAGGATGACGATATAGATTCGTTATATCATCTTATAAATGTTCAGGATAATTTTCAGCTGCTTGAAACAAACAAGTCGTTGGCATCCTACATAAAGGCTCGAAACAATATTGAGCTTTTCTCTGTCTGGAAAGATACTTACAAATGTGACAGTTTCTCAGTCGGCATTTTCGAGGATGATATTGCACCTTATGAAATAGGTAAAGACAAGTTTTCGATTTCCGATCTTCGCGAGGTCGACGACGCGGAAATAAAGAAATTATACAATGAGTTTGCGGTTATTCTCCGTCAGCACAACGTAAGCGGGAAAGAAAATGCATTCGATAAATTAGTCAATCTTTTCCTGGCGAAAGTCGTTGACGAGACAAACAATCCGTCTGATTTACATTTTTATTGGAAGGGTTCGGTATACGACGATGATTTCCAATTGCAGGACAGATTGCAGCGGCTTTACCGGGATGGCATGAAAAAGTTTCTCGGTGAGGAGGTTACTTACATCGAGAATCAGCAGATCGAAACCGCGTTTCGTAGATTCGGTAATGATCCTGATGCTACAAAAGATACTATACTGGGCTATTTCCGCGCGCTGAAATTCTTCTCTGACAACGATTTCTCGTTTATGAGTGTGCATAATGAAAAACTTTTTTATCAGAACGCCGGTGTTCTTAAAAAAGTGGTTCAGATGCTTCAGAATATCAGGCTTAAATCAGCGAATGACAATCAGAATCAATTTCTGGGAGATCTATTTGAAGGGTTCCTCACCAAGGGTGTCAAGCAAAGTGAAGGGCAGTTTTTCACTCCCATGCCGATAGTGAGGTTTATTGTCAGCGCTTTGCCACTTGAATCTGTTGTCATGTCGCACCGCGATGTTCCCAGAGCCATCGATTATGCCTGCGGTGCCGGGCATTTCCTGACAGAATATGCTGCACGGATCAAGGAGTTTGCCGCAGCCCACCGTCCCGACATCCCCCTCTGTCAGTTCTATTCAAAAATATATGGAATCGAGAAAGAATACCGCCTTTCTAAGGTTTCGAAGGTGGCGGCATTCATGTATGGGCAGGATGATATAAATATTCTTTATTCCGATGCGCTGAATAAAATCAACGGAATCGACGACGGTACGTTTGATATCCTTGTCGCCAATCCGCCATATGCAGTTTCAGGCTTTTTAGAGACGTTGCCTCCGAAAGAAAGAGAAAAATTCGAGCTGTTTTCCAAGGACATAAACATTGATAAGAACAACGCAATCGAGACATTTTTTATTGAACGCGCTTCGCAGCTTCTGGCTTCCGACGGTATTGCCGCCCTTGTGTTGCCAAGTACCATTCTTACCAAAAGCGGTATCTTTGCGAAATCCAGAGAGATATTGCTGCGCGATTTTGATATTGTTGCCATATCGGAATTCGGGAATAAGACCTTCGGGAAGACATCTACGAGCACCGTTGTATTGTTCCTGAGGAGGAAAGAGCGCGTCGCTCCAGACTCAGCTCATTTCTCCAACAGGGTAAACTCATGGTTTTCAAACAATACCGGTGCTGATGCCGTCTACGAAGATGCTTACCTTGTGGAAGCATATTGTAAGCATCAGAATTACGGCGTAGAGGACTACCGCACCTTCTTATGTGGCGAAATAAATGAATCTCTTTCGCAGACCGCGATATTTCAACGGTATATCGAGGCGTTCGGCAGCAACAGCAGAAATGCCATGAAAGATGTCTGTGAAAGCGCTAAAACGGTCAGAACGAAATTTCTGGCCAAAACTAAGACGAAAGCCTATAAACAGCTTGCGAAGGAAGAAAAAGAGCAGGAATTTCAGTCCGCCCTTTATAATTTTATAGCATCGATAGAAAAAGAAAAACTATATTTCTTTATACTTGCGTTTGCTGTAGACCATCCTGTAGTTGTCGTAAAGGCTCCGGCCTCTACTGCGGAGGGGCAGAAGTTCTTAGGCTACAAATGGAGCGAAAGTAAAGGCCAGGAAGGTATCAATTATCTCCACGTTATGCAGTCTTCCGACTCTCATGATGAGGAAGATGGGGAAGACGATACCATGTCGCAGATACGAGGTATCAATGGAATAGTCACGCCGTTGTTCAACCCGACGGATTTGCTTGATGATAGTAAGATCAATTCCGTAATCCGTCATCATTTCCTTGGAGAGGAACTTGATATTCCTGAGGATTTGGAGCCATATGTCTCGACGGTAAATCTGGTTGATATGATAGATTTTGGACGCCATTCCTTCTCCAAGGAGCTCCATACCGCTATTCCTAAAACAACTATTGAAAGCAGGTTCAGTCATACCCCCGCTTTCAAAGATTTATTCCACTATTGGTGGTCTGTGGCGAGGCAAAAAGGGACCGTTTAAGGAAGTTCAGATTTTGAAAAATTCCAACTTCGACAATTTCGGAAACCTGAGGCTTGAGCCGTCAGTCATCCTCCCGGTGGAAGAAAAGCAATTGGAAAAACGCACTCTTGCCTCCGGAGATATAATTTTGGAGAAATCAGGAGGTAGCCAGACTCAGGCCGTAGGTCGGGTCGCTTATTTCGATTCCCATGATTCCATCTGTTCCTTCAGCAACTTCACCGTCAGGTTGAGATTGAAAGCCAGCGCACGCTTTCAGTCCCGATATGTTTTTCATCTTCTTAATAATTTCTATAATGAAGGTCACACCTTCTCGATGCAGTCCGGGATGGGCAACATTAAGAATCTGAATATGACATATTATATGTCGATTCAAATCCCAAATGCCCCCCAACCGGTGCAGGATGAGATTATTGCCGGGTGTGACAACATTGATATGAAAATTAAGCAAGCTTCCGATAGGATTGACTCCTTACACTCCCGGGCGCGCCGATTGATTTCCAATATTCAAGGGCAGACCGTGACGTTAAGAGATTGTCTGGAGTTTGTCGGAGACCGTGTGCCATATTCCGAAATCGCGCCCTCGGTCTATGTCAGCACTGACAATATGCTGCAACACTGCAAAGGCGTTGAACCTTATAAGGGAATACCCAATATAGCCTCGGTCATTTCATATAAGAAAGACGATATTCTTCTGTCCAACATCCGGCCTTATCTCCGGAAAATCTGGTTGGCTGATGTTGATGGCGGTTGCAGTCCCGACGTTCTGGTTTTACGTAATACGGATAAATCTCGGTTCGACAGCGCATTTATATATTATTCGTTGCGGCAGCAGCAATTCTTCGACCATATAATGTCGGATATTAAAGGCGCGAAAATGCCTCGTGGCAAGCGCGATACAATAATAGCGTATCAGATCGTAGTCCCGGAGGAGGTGTCCATACAGAAACAAATTGCCGCATCCTTGTCTGAGATTTATCAGGAGATTGCCACTCTTGAGAGTTTCATTAAAGGAAGTTTTCATAAGAAAAAACAGATAATAGAAAGCAAACTTCTCTAAGGGCAAACATATGGATAAATATCAGGAAATAAAGGCTGCGTTTGAACTGTTGCGTGATGATGAATCCGCCGGTAAGATGGCGGCGTATATGCGCGGTAAATTCACGTATTACGGGATTCCTACGCCGGAACGACGGGCCGTTTATAAATCCATGCTTGGCCGTGAAAAGAAAAATGGACTTGTCGACTGGAATTTTCTTGAGCGGTGCTGGAATGATGAGCATCGCGAGTTTCAGTATGTTGTGAAGGATTACCTCGTGGCTATGCAAAAATTCCTTGCCTACGATGATGTAGCCACGATAGAACGGTTTGTCCGTTCAAAGCAGTGGTGGGACACAATCGACGGGCTGGACAGGGTGATTGGCAATATCGCGTTCACGGATAGCCGAATTAATGATTTGATGCTGAGGTGGTCGGAAGATGAGGACTTCTGGGTGCGCCGAATTGCCATCGATCATCAGCTCTGCAGGAAGCGTGCCACGGATGTTACTCTCCTCGAGAGGATTCTTGTCAATAATTTCGGCAGCTCTGAGTTTTTTATCAACAAAGCTATCGGCTGGAGTCTGCGGGATTACTCCAAGTTCGACCCGGAATGGGTACGCGATTTCATCGACAGACACCGGGAGAAGATGCATCCTCTCAGCATCCGGGAGGCAAAAAAATATCTCTGACGGCACCATTTATTAAAAAATCTGCATATGGAAATCAAAAACGATAGGAGAGTGGTAATCTCGGGCAGGTCAATCTGTATGGTAGTCGGCATACTGTCGGCAATCTGCGGAATATACTGGCTTGTCAAGGCGTTGTTTTGCGATGAGACCAATCTCCCGGCCCTATTGTCGAGCATTGTCATAGCATTGTTTCTAACCCTGTACGCAGGAAAGCGTTAGGCCTTCCTTTTGAGCCCGGGGCAGCAGCGGCCCAAGTTTCAGTTGCCGACGATTTTCTTAGCATATTTTGCCCTGACGATATCATAGGCACGCCTTACAAACCGGTAAATTTCCTGATCGGGAATATCGCCATTCAAGTCGAGCTGAATCCAGTGACGTTCATTCAGATTCAGCGGTTTGCTTACCGATGTCCGGTTCATAGTAATCTCATCGATTTCGTCGGGTGTGGATTTTACCGTCACATAAGAGAAATCGTCAATATCGACCAGACAAAACATATGGCCGAGTATATAGAATACCAGAATGGAGTCATAGCGACGGGCAAACTTCCCGAAGGGGGTCTTTTCCGTGACGCCGTCCATCCCCAGGCAATATTCCCTGAAATCCTCGATATTCATTGAACTCATTTAAACTTTTTCTTCGAAAAGAATTTGAGACTGTTTTTGAGCGGATTTAACCCGAAATTGAGGGAGCGATGCGGGCATCGTGACCGAAAATGAGGGCGAAATCAGCCAAAAAGAGGCCAAATTCTTGAAAAAACATACCTTGTGAAGCCATTTGAAGAACAAGGTTAAATGACTTCATCCTCCAATTATTTGAAGCTCTTGGTGCGACCGAAGAGGATGCCGCTTTTCACCTGCTTGCGATAGCAGAGGTAGAATTTGGTGCAGAAGGCGGTTATCACAATGGCCGATGCCAGGCTCCACCATTCCGCCGACCCATCAATCACACGGACTGTCCTGTCGATGATACAGCCTATTGATAAGGTAGATAGCGTCAGCCAGATATTCCGTTTTACTCTATTGCTTAACATTTGATTTCTTTAATATTAGGATTGATTTCGATAAGTCGCGTTATGAATTTATCGCGATGGGCAGGCGATATTTCCAATGGCGCATAACTCTTCCATACCGAACGATCAATGAAACTTATGGAGACACGTAGATGCGACATTCCGGCCGTGGCGAGATAGCCGGTTGTTTTCCTTACATCCTTTATGTTTGAAATCGGAAGGCGTGTCGGTCTGAAGAACTGATATACTACCAGATCGTCGCCGTCGATTTCATACCAGCAGCCAAACATAAGCCAAGCGTACAGCAGTGTCATCGCTCCGCTCACAAAAGTCACATACCACCAGGACATCCCTATGGCGGAAAACCATATGATGGCAAGAAAGCCGCCCGTTACAAGCCAGACCCACCAGTCGATTTTCGATCGGAATACGGTCTTCATACTTAATGAAATAAATCCTTTTGAGTGTGAGACGAAATATCACCCGCAAAGCGCGGATAATATGAATTTGTATCATCCGTTTGCTCTGCAGCGTGTGAAGTTACGAAAAAATTCGGACAATATTTAAATATTATCTTGCATGATGGCCGGATGCCGGTTCGCCGGGATACCACCATCCGTAGCCGTGGTCTATGGTCGGCTTCCCGTCGTCTGGGTATTCGTACCGCTCATCGTAGCGGAATTGAGAAATCCTGTCCATCCAGAGCGGAATCTCACCACCTATGCGGTTGCCGAAACACCATAGAATGGCCAGACGGTTATTTTCCTCGATTTTAAGGCTCTCGAGGCCGTTGTTGAAGCAGCTTACCACGCTGAGAAAAGGCGCACCCCTCAGGTCAAGCGACTTGATGCGGTTGTCGTAGCACCACAGATCACTGAGCTTCCTGCGGTGTGGAATTTCAAGACGCATCAGGCCGTTGGCTGAACATTGTAGTTCCTGAAGCTCCACGCAGCGTTCCAGATCGATTTGGGTAAGGCTGTTGTTCTCGCAGCCTAATTCTATGAGGGTCGTGCACCATCCGACCGATATGTCGGTCAGCATGTTGTAGCCCACATAGAGGCGTCGGAGCGACAGGCAACCTTCCACATTGATTTTCGTCAGGGAATTGCTGATGAAATATGCCTCCTCAAGCAGAGGGCAATCGCTGAGGTCAACCTCCGTCAGTTCGTTTTTCGATGCTCGGATGCTCACGAGCGCCTTGCAGCCGGAGAGGTCGAGTTTACCTTTCATATAGTGTTCGCCGAGAATCAGCTCAAGCCGCCCGTCCTTATATTTTATCTCGCTGCCCCATTGGTCGATAGGAAGGTCAGAGCACCATTTGCCCCGGAACCGCCAGTTGGGACCGTCGGTGTCATGGAAGAGCCGGACCAGATATTCGCGCACCTCATCTTCGCCCGGCAGTTCCACGCCGAGCCCCGGCTGCCTCACCGTTACCTCCGCCGATGCTCGGCCGGCCGTTATTATGAATGTTACTTCCCTGGCGTCGGCCGAGGTATTCGGGTGCATGGTGAAAACCACTCCGCATGCATCCGAAGCGCTCCCTTTTTCGGCGTTTAGCGTGCCGTACGTCGCCTTCCGATCGTCAGCGTAGTGTATTGTCCAGGCGGTGTTGGCCCTGAAGCGTAGCTCTACGTCGCCGCCTCCGGCATCCGCCGTAATGCTCCTGGCCACGGGAACGACTGTATCAGGCTCTTTAGGTGCCGGAATATCTTCGGCCGAGGGTGTACACGCCGCAAGAATCGATAGTAGCGGCAGGAAAAGCCGGATGCAACGTAAGCGTTTCATTCCGATGTTTGATTGGTAAGGTATTCGTCGACGAAATCTACAAATACCTGCGGATTCTCCATTACCTCAGTGGCATAGCTGCGGCGTGTATCCTTATCCTTCGAAGAAAATCTCTGCATTATGCTCTCCGATAGTCCCGGATTGGTCTTTTTAACATCGGATGCGAGAGCTCCGGGATTGAATTCTCCCTTATGGCACCCGTTTTGAAGCGGGTTGCTGAAAAACCATACCACCTTGCCTGTATCCTTGAACCTTACATACCATACCTCGATGCGTTGGTCCATATTCATCCCGCTTACCACGCAATTGCCGATATATGGCATTTTGCAGAAATCCACGTGGCGTCCCGATGCAATGCGGCGGATAAGCTTGTATTTCCCTTTCTTGAAAGAGATATTTGCCGCCGGCAGGTAGAAATCTCCGGCATTGAAACTCGTGTGAGTACTTGCCGTGATAAGGATGGAGTCGACCTCCGATGCCTCGCACTTTATTGTCTTGCCGGGCTTATCCGCCGACACAATGTGGAAATTATGGCCCGGATTGATGAAAGTCTGACGATAAGTGAGCCAGTGTTTGGGGAGCTCGCCTTCGTATATGCGGCCGTCTTTGAACCATACTTTTGCCTCTATGCGGGCGTCCTTGTCGCTGTCGTTTTTCGCCGAAGCCTTAAGAGCTCCCGCAAGCGAGGTAATGATAAGTATGACCAAGGCAATCAGTGTCGATAGGAGTTCTCTCATTGTTGTTCGTTTGATGTGTGGGTGTTATAGAAATCTTCTACGGCATCGAGCATTACGGCCCAGCGGTCCGGCACCTCTTTTTTACGCTTTTTGTCGGCCTTGAACCATTGCTCGATGTGGTCGAACAGCTCGGGATTGTTTTTACGCATCCAGTGTTTCATCACGCCGAGATTGAATCCGCCGTTTTCCTCATAGTAAAAAGGGTAGGCTACACTGTCGTTGTCGAGTTTGAGGCAGGGTAGGGGATATACGGTCCATACATCGCGAAAACCGCGCTTTACATACAGTCGTGTCGATGGAGCTATGATCCGTGCATGCGCAGAGCGCTCCCCCTCGCCCGAAATCCATACCGAAACGGCGTTCTTTTTCCCAAGCTTAGGAGTGGCGACATTATAGACGCGCCAGGTCTTGATATAACCCTTTATCCGGTTTGGAAAGCATATCGAGTCTATGTCTTCGTAGGTCAGCTTCAGCTCGCGCCCATCGTCTGTTTTCATCTTGAAATCCTGGTTGAGCGTTTTCCCGACGGTCTTGTTCCAGTAGGATGTCACTTTTCCCCTCTCTACATCGCCGTTTTTGAGGGTTACCGTTACGTCGTCGAACACCTTTTCTTGCTCCTTGGTCATTTTCGGGGCTTTGGCCGGAGCGTCTGCCGCTACGACGGCAATCGCGGTGGCAATAAACAGAAGTCTTTTAAGAATCATAAGTCAGAGGAATGATGTATACCTCGCAAATTTACGTATACCCTCAAAAAAAATCGGTGACATTTGTCACATCTTCCACATTCCTTCATCCTAAGCCGTGCTGCCGGGATGAGTCTCCCCGTCGGCTTAGGCGCATTTCTCTGAACCGGTGGAGCTGACGCAGCGATATATTGAGATACGACGCGATTTCGCTTAGCGGCACCAGCTCCAGAATGCGTGGAAATCGTTCAATCAGCTGCACATATCGGGCGTAGGATGATATGCGGTAATTGTCGAGTATCGTCCTGTAGGCCTGGTCAAAAAGCGACTGCAGGAAATTCAGGTGCAGTTCCTGATCGTTGCTCAGGCATTCTCTGATAAACTCCACCGGTACGACAATGACCTCGGAGTCTCTCAGGGCAATAATGTCGGTCGGCATCGGCTGCTCGCGGAAATTACTGCTGTAGTTGGCAAGTACCGAGCCGTCGAACACAAAGCCGACTGTCTTGAGATTGCCGTCGTCATCTGAGAGCGTGTGTTTGAATCCTCCCGCGTTGATCCATCCGCAATATCTCAGTATTTCGCCTGAATGCGCGAAATACTCCCCGCGTCGGTATTGGCGCGGCGTCCCGTGTTTCTCGCAGATTTCCTTCCAGAACGAGAAATCCGTATAGCGCTCGAAGTCGTTGAACCTCCCCATATCGCGAAGATACTGAAAATATCCTTATGGCATCCGCACCAGCCGGATTAAATTTATGGCGCCATTGCCATCAGTAACTATGTATGATTTGTGGCCTGAAATAAAACTCTGTTGCCGCGGGAAATGTATTCGTCGAACATATCCATGATTTTTTCCAAGAGGCTACCATTCTCGATGATTTTCAACTTCTTGTAAATCATGAGCAAAAGCTTCACCACCTCCTCGTCGACAAACATGGAATCTTCCAACTCGGTGAATTTCTGATTCAATACGAACTCCAGACATTTCACAGGACGGATATCTACACATTTTGTGAGATATTTCAGTTGTTCATATGCTTCGCGCGTTCTATCGGTCGGCCACCCCCCGGATAGTGAGCAATAGAAATCCAATGCTTCCAGTGGAAGACTGTCGCAATAGGCGCAGAACGCATGTATCACCGGTCTGCGTTTGTCATCGGCGAAACGGCGGAGAAATTCCATGGCGAAATCTCTAAAGTCTTCGTCGCAGAACGTTTTGAGTGAGGTTTGTACAAGTGTGGCTATTGTATCCTCGTTGTTTCCGGCTATAATTCTTTCAAGTCTCTCTCGGCAAAATCCTGCACTCTCGATTGTTGCGAGTCCGTAGTAATATATTTGGGCGAGCATCCGGTGTGTGCGGACGTCGGTTTCGGCCATGTCGAGGAAATCCGCAACTTCGTCGCGTTTATAATAACAGCACCATTGAATTGCATCTCCTCGAATCAGCAACGCTTCCGGACCCATCCGCACGAGAATCGTCGGCAGCAGATTGAAATAGAGTCGCTTGTCAAAGCAATTAGTAGTATATAGGAAATGTAGCGGCACAGTAAGCAACGCCACATCGACAGTCGGAACCAGGTCTGAAATTATGGTGTAGCCCTGTTGCCGTCGTCCCGGAATACTGCACAGATGAATAATCTGGCGCATCGCCTCTCCCGGAGCGGAATTGATTGCATGATTCAGCATATCGGTTGCTGCATTTTCAAGAGTCGTTTCAGTCTTGGCCGTAGCGATAGAATCAACCGGCTGTTTGACGATGTCAATCAATATCGGCAC